>Ga0126342_10010704_pt1 | contig 16421 bp, 4 predicted proteins | sample Cyp1metagenome_FD_92528 | JGI IMG/M metagenome (GOLD analysis project Ga0126342, IMG submission 92528) | Coral microbial communities from Lord Howe Island, Old Settlement Bay, Australia - Cyphastrea 1 metagenome | ecosystem: Host-associated > Invertebrates > Cnidaria > Coral ... | reverse complement strand
TATATATTATACTATATATTATATTATATTATATATTATATATTATATTATATTATATTATATTATATTATATTATATATTATACTATATATTATATATTATATTATATTATATATTATACTATATATTATATATTATATTATATTATATATATTATATTATATTATTATTTTTTTTGTCTCTGGCCCATAGGTGCTTTCGCTGCGGCCTGTGCATGGCTGACTGAATTCATGTGCTTCAAGTCTGCAAGACTATCATCTAAAAACGACCACGGCCTCACCTGGCAAAATCTTGTCCAAGATTTGCGCTGTACATGGTGCAATGCATGGATCGCCATCTGGCTAAATCAGAGGCCAGGGGCTCGATGGTCGTGTCAACACTGAGCTCATCAATGGCTCGGCGGAATGCCGTCGCTAAGGCTTTACACATAGCAGGCGGGTATTCTTTTAGAATGCCTGTCTTCCAGACTCCTTCGGCCGTCAGGCCAATTGACGCCCCTTTCGGCGCATCCGCTCTCAGGCGCCATTCTCGAAATGCTGCCGGAAGCTTCGGCATGTTGATCACAAGCAAATCGGTTGGCTTCGTGGATGGCGCCCCGTAGAGGCCCTGTGCAAGTCGATGTCGACATACTCCTGGTGCATAGAGGAGTGCCTGCATGATGGGTAGGCGCCATATTGCTGCGAGCTCTTCATCCTCAGGTTCCGCAGGGTGTTCCAGTACCCCTAAACCTCCTGTCTTCACCATTGCGCACGCCATCAACAATGAAAACGTGAGCAGGAAGTTGCCTGTCAGAATCTGCTGAAGCTCCTTCAAGGCAAGGCTTGGGAGACCCCAGAGAAATTCTGCGGTACGTAGAACTCGAGGTGCTCGGCGTCGACAGTGCTCATTGATTGCCTTGCCGCGGGCAATAGACCAAGTCTCACACGGCGGACCTGCCAAGAAGCCGACAATGTGTCCTGTATATGCCGCAGTAAGCCAGTAGTCTCTGGTGTGCGCCTGGGAGGCGTCACCCCATTGCGCGTCAACAACGATATCCATGCTGACGACGTGGAGGACGTAGTCTGTAGGCGGCTCCATGTGATCCAAAAAGAATTGCACGTCACCAGGACGCCTTCTGCCCGAGAAGAGATGTAGTAGCACTCTGTGTTTTCCAAAGCAGCGAGGGATGTCCTCGTGGCGCTGCCATTCTGTCACTGCCACATCTCTGCATTCATTCTCCAGGTCTCGAAGGTCGCCAAGCACCTTGACAAAAGGCGCCTGTAGATCCCAATGCTCTGGATCGAGCAGCGTCTGCATGGCATCAATCACCATCTGGAAGTCCATCGCCCAGTGCTCAAAGTCCGCCGTCTCCACGTTCTCAAAGAAGTAGCGCACAGTGCTTGTCCATGTAGTCCATGAAAAAGGCCGCATGTCCGCAATCTTCTTGATCTCAACAACAGCCGTCTGTGGAGACTCCGCGTCAATGCATGCTTCCATAATGGCCATGTGGAGGTCATTGTCGACCCCCTGGTCGATGCGGAGCCGGGGGGGTTCCTGCAAAGGGCCCTCGGTCTGGAGTGGTGGTAGAAGGCGATCATGGGCAATCTGTCTGTCACGGTCTGCTTCTGATCCAGCTCCTGGGACAATGGGGCATTCATAGTTCCTGCTCTGTAGTGTACGGCGGCAGGCGTTGGAGTAGTAGAGGTGGGCGTTGACCTTCTCCATGGTGTGATAGTTCTTGAGGCAGGCCGGGCACGTGGGTGTATCTGTGAGTGACCTACGTGGCGCCGCCATACCATGCACCTTGAACATGTGCGCGGCTTCCCCTGCCTTGTTACGACATCGTTTGCGGCAAATGAGGCAGCCTCGGACATCTAGATGTTGTGCTTCCTCGACTTGCCGATGAGGTTGATATTGGTATAGATCACGGAAGATGGAGAGTGCTTGATGATGAAAATGAGTGAGATGGCACTTATTGCTCCTCTGCAAAACCGCGTGCTCAATCGCTCTTCTCGTCGATCTCCTCCAGTATGACCTGTGATTGATGATCAGATCCTGCCATTGTTGCCAGTGAGTGTTGGGATCTTGAAGATGTGAACTGTGTCGGAGTTGCGTCCACATCCATGCAAAATCCTCCTCAACTAAACTGGTCCATTGCCGATCTTGCTCAATCAGGCCCCATTCTGTTTGTGCTCCGCAATGAAGAAGCGTTGCAACATAGCGAAGTCGGGCCCGTCGGAGTAGTTCACGTGGGCTAGGCAGCTGGCATCGGGACATTATGTCCTCATCAGTGAGATGTTGCTCAGGAGTGACAGGGAGCAAACGACGGTATAGTCGGATCACTGCGGCATGAAAAAGATTGTCTGTCCTGTCATCCGTCGTGGTCCATGTTTCTGCTCCGTACAGCAACTTACTCAAGACGAGTGATTCCAGCAATTGGGTCCTCTTTGATAATGGCAGGTGCCAGTTGCGAAAAATCAATTTTCGAAACTGTGTCACCGTACCATGAGCGATCCCAATGCGCCTTCGAATTTCATCTCTTTGATCGGCCTTGTGATGAACCAGTCCTCCCAGGTGTCTGTAGCGCGTTGTGAGAGTCACCTCAAACGTGCCATACTCATTGATGACAGGCAGGCTTCCTGTCGCATGTGGTCCATAAAGACGCTTCTTGTAGCGCCTAGAATCACGTCCTTGAAGTGAGAGGAGGATCTCGGTCTTATTCTTTTTGAGGTTGGGAGACATTGCATGTTCGGTGCAAAGCTCAAGCAGCCGTCCGGTTGCGACTCCAACCTTGCGCAGTAACTGTTCTGGATTGTCACCTTCCAAACATACTGCGAGATCATCCATCCACGTTGGTCCAAGGAATGGGATTGGTTCGCCGCCCTCATTTTCATTGGAGAAGATGGGTAAGTTGGTTTTCCTTGCAAAGCGACTGATCATGTCCTGCTGTGTCAGAAACTCCTCCAGTTGTTGAAGAACCATAGCCCAGACATAGCTAAAGATGATGTCTGCGAATGGGTCTCCAGGGCGCGACCCGTGCACAGTCTGAACAACATCAGTCTGGTGCTGCATCCAGAAATGTGTCTGTGAGTGTACCGCTCGGACGCACCGTTGTTCCCACCGGGGCATACCAGCTTGTGCAAGTGCACAGGGTGTCTGAAGGAGTCTGTGTAGTGTCTGCAATGCATCCGTTGGCATATGCAGTCTACTCATCAAGGCAGCTAACGCTTCGTCTGTGATTCTGCCACCCATACAAAGAGGTCTCAGGATTCTGTAGAAAGCCTCCTTGAGGTCGAGCAGGATAAGCGCACTGGAACGATCCTGAAACTTTGCCTGTCGCAAGAACGCTCGTACCAAATGAACTCCGTAGGTCACCGGCATTGCCCTTCTACCTCCCAACTGTTGCTTCTGAAGGAAGCTTTCAAAGATGGCCGCCTGTGAACTCCTCATGGTGCGATGAAGTGCCTTGCCGACGTGACTGGAAATCAATAGGGATCTGAAGGAACTGCACTGAGTCTGCTCCCCACTGCCCTTGTATGCTTGGACCAAAAGCCCACCCTTGTACTGTAGAGCCTCATGTCCATGTAGTATCAACTTCCACAACGCCGAGAAGTTCACTCGGGCACACTGTGTAGGGCCAAAATGGCATAATTCTCCTGGAACTCCATCGGGTCCGGTGGCTTTGCCAGAGGCGACACGTCTGAAAGCAAGCTCAAGGTCCGTCAGCGTCGGGAGCTGCTGGACAGAAATGTCAAAAGATTCCAGTGCCTCCTCTTGCAGGGAACGTACCCAATCTGTGTGAAGCTCTGAATAACTTTGTCTGTGACCTCCTTCCATATCTGCAAAAAAGGCAATCCAAGCCTGTCTTGCTGCCCATGGCGTAGTGCAGAGGTGTCCGTGTTGATCTTCAACCATTGGCAGTGTCTTACGTTTCTGCTTGCGAGGATTGGTTGGCCCTGTGAAATCTCGCAAGAGTCGGAGAATCTGAGACGCTGCCGTGTGTTCTGTCACCTGTTGTAGTCTTTGATGCATAAGCTGTGCCTTGGCTTTCTGAAGCATACTTCGGAGCCTCTTGCGATGAAATGTGAAGAGCGAAAATGTTCTGATAGAGCAACATCGCAAGGTAGTCCCGTAGTTGAAGGCCTCGATGAAGTCAGGGCGCGTCTCTTTGCTTCTCCATGCTTCGAAGACAATGTACATTGCCTCCTTGCGGAGCCGTTCCTTGAGACGTTTCAGTTGCTTTCTGCATCCAAGAACTGTCCTTCTCTGTAGCCAGATCTCCTCATCAATATAACATTTCTTCGGGCCTGCGCTGACAGTACGGCCGAGAGGGCGTAGGATCCTTGCAATTTGTCGACTGAAACTCTGCTCCTGACTCGCGACATCTGTCCTCCATGGGACACATTGCACATCTCTGAGTGCAGAAGCAACATGGTTGCGCACCTCTATGGAGGCCCATTCAATTTGTGGCGGCGACTTGTGCCGAGCTGCTCGAAAAACTTCAGTTTGCCAGACAATCTCGACACTAACAGCTTTGTGGTCGTCTCGACTGGTCGCAAGGTCAAAATCCTCCAACACCCGTGAGCATCGACAGGAAGGCCGCCAGTGTGTAGGTAAGATGATGTAGTCAATGCAATGTCTATCATCACCATTCGGTGCCGTCCATGTCTCCCGCGGACCCTCGTGGATGTCTGTCGTTGAGGGGATGTACAAATTGAGTCGCTGTAGTGCCGTCCTCATGAAAATGGTGTTGGCCGATGTGCGTAATCCCTTGCAGTGTACTGCCTCACCATCTGCACCACCCGGTTCGGCATTGGCGTCGATGAGCCAGATACACGAGTGTTGCGCATTGTGGCGAAGGAGTAATTCGACTGTCCCATCCCACCAATTTTCTCTTTCATCACGGGGGCGGCCACTATGCGGCGCGTGAGCTGCAAAGAGGAAACATTGTAGGCCTTCCGCCTGCACATTCACCAAAAGCCGGCGGCAATCTTTGTGCAGAACCTGAAAGTGGTGCTCCTTGAAGTAGAAATCGGTGCCAGATAGATCGCGTCCATATGGTTGCTCCAAATTCACCCAAATTTCAACTCCTCCTTGCCCTCGTTCATGTCCAGCCATAAGACGGAGCACCTTTTGTGCAGAAGTCATGCCTTCGTCCGCACGTCCTTCTTGTATGCCAAGAATGTTGATTCCAAATGTCTTCATTTGGGCATACAAGTAGTGTAGTTTCCCAGCATGGCCAGCAGGGTTGCGTGAAATGGACAGGACATTCGCAGAAACAAGGCTGAGCGTGCATCGTAACTGCTGCGGCTTCATTGGCTTTTCGGTGTCACTCATCTCTGTCATTGGTCCAGGCAGGTGTGGTGTCGGAGTCTGGAGCACTCCATTGTTCCATTGAGGGAGCCCATTTGTCTCACCGAAGATAAGCCAAAAATGCGGGAGAATGCGATTCCACTTCCTCATGTCAAGGTGAGGCCAAGCATGATGGAAGCTTTTGGTCATCTCAAGCTTTGCGACTGTGTCAACGAACTCGTTGAAAGGATCACCTGTGTGCGAATATACATGATGTAGTGTCAGATGATCAGTTGGGAGGCCAAGCTCAAGACATTGGAAGATACCTCGCAGAAGCCGAAAAGAGTCATCTGGAAGAGCCGTGCCCATCTGTCCAAACGCTTGTTGGCCACTCGTTAAGGAGTCGCAACAAAAGACGGTGGGCGTCAGGCTATTCTGGGCGAGTCTCCACATTCCGGCCCAAATGAGGGCTTGTCTCTCTGCTACTTCTGCGCCTATGCGCCTGGCGTGGGTGAAGCAAGCTCCATCTGCGTCGTAGCAGACCGGATGTGCGCACCAGCCGATAGCCTCGACTACAGATGTCCCATCTTCGTTGAAGATCTCGCCAAGTACTAGGAGTGCCCATGTGTCTGGTTGTCCTAGATCATCCGCCTGCTGGGGCGCCATTCTGCGCGTGGCAGCCTGAGATGATCCATCTGTAAAGATCAGCCAGCGGTCATAGACATATCCCGGTGTCGACGGCCGCAGTCTCTCCTGGATATAGTCTGGTAATTCAAGGCCAGAAAAATCCGTTTGTAAGAAAGAGTCGCCAGCTGCAAGGAACTCAAGAACATCATGGTTGTCAAAGCCAGTGTGAACTTGATGTGGGCCTTGATCCTGATCTCCTGCAGGTATTCGGAACAAGGGTCCTTCTTGCCACTGACGAACAGTTCTGGTCGGCCAAGGTGTACGTTGTCTGTCACGTACGTCTTTGACGGGAGGCTGTGGCACACTGTTGCAAAAGGTGACGCATTGAATGCCAGGCAACCTGTCCTTGACGTTGATTACAACTGCGCGAGCATAGCCAATCCCATCCAGGAACTTCATGATGTCCAGGTACGACATGACTTCGGGCTGTGAGTGCAGGATGCATCCTTCCTTGTCCTCCTCATCCTCATTGGTGAACATGTAGTGATGCATCTTCGTGTCAAAGGCAAAGCCACTTTGGAAACATAGAAATTGATCATGATTACCAAATTGAATGGCAGTGCAATCAATTCCCCACTGAAGCAGTGCATTCTCGACCTCAACTTCCGTAGCGTTGAGGGGTACTTCCAAAAATGAGGGCAGCTGCAGCTCCTGGTGGCCAGCCTGCAGGCGTACCACACTGGAGGTACCGTCTGCGGACACCAAAGTGGTGAGTTTGATGCGTCTTTTTGACTCTGGCTCGTGGTCGGAATGCCTGTCGTCTGTCGGTGGGAATGGATGTACGTGATGGACTCTGCCTGGGATGTTAGGGTCCATAACATCTGACCAGAGTTCACAAAGATCTTGAAACCAAAGATGCTGTAGACCGTCAAGTCTGAGTAATCTCGACTCTGAGTTTCTGGTGTACCTTTGGTGGTGTAAGTACCACGTCATCCAGTGAATGACTGGTCCTTCATCTTGGTATTCTGTTGTCGCACACTGAAGAAACGCCATGCTTGCTTGCGGCAGCCATCCTTGTTCATGCGTTTGAACTGGACTCCGGCGGTCTGCTGCAGTGGAGTGCGGATGTGGTACTGCTCGAAGACTCGGGAAAGTGGCACTGTTGGTGACAGGTTGTTTGTGGCTCAACTTGATGTCAACCTGATAAAGAGCTGGTCCCTGAGAGACTCCACGTAGATCTCCGGCAGCTGGTGCGTGGATAGGCGCTCTTTTTGAAGGGCGTGCACGCTCTGGTGACTGGCAATCAAATGTCGGAGGAATCTCAACCCTGACATAGGCAGCGTGGCTGATTTGTCTGGGTGCGAGGTCATCCTCAGGCCAGATTTGGTTGTTGTAGTGGATAACGCATTGAAAATCACTCTGATCGCATTGCTCCTGTATGCCAAGTTCTTGAAGGAGGCCAACTCGTCCAAGATATCGTGGCAAACGAAGAACTTCACGTTGCTGCAGTGGCCTGTCGCCTTTGGGTGCAAGATGCGTGATGTCAACCAGAACAAGCCTGTCAGCTGAACCCCCGGGGATATCGCCAACTCTTTGTAGTAGAATTGCTTCTTCCGCTGGGTGTTGATCAATCAGTGGCACTGCGAAATAGTGATACCCGACAGCTGCATCACGTTGAAGGCCAAGCGAACGTAGAACTTCGAAAAGGATGGTGTTATACGAATTCCAATGTACAAAGCAATGGTGGGTGTGTCTTCCCAAACCAAATACTTGTACTCCTTGAAGCTGATCAATTGGAGGCACAACCTCATCACTGGTGGTGCTCTCTTCTTCAATGTCTTCCTGTGGGCGTTCAGCTCCATCTTCGTCTTGCGAATGTTGATGTGGCTCCTCACTGGTCGTACGTTGAGCATGATCAGCCTGTGCCGGCAAAGCTGAGCTACTGGCACTTGCCGTGCTTTGTACGTCGTTGACAACGACAACAAATGAGTGGCCATTAAGCATCCAGTGTGTCGGTGTTGTCGTAGTTGGGATTGGGGTCCAATCATGGTAGATTCTCACTGCATGGGTCTGCAAGAAGTGGTCAGCTTCGGCTCCTTGCAGGATCTCATGTCCACTGAGATGTCGCGGGAAAGAAATGGCCCATGTGTATAATTCTGAAGCAGCAGAGTTCGGCAGATAGACCGTAGCAAGTCCTCCACATCGATCATGCCCTCCTTGAACCAGAATAAGATCAGCATGGGGTAGAAAGTGTGTCTCTGCTGGGTTACGGATCTCTGGGAACACAACAGCAACGTTGAGCGCCTCATTGTTGTAAAGCTGGTCTCTCCACGCCTGAAGCACATCCCAGTGCCAGGTGGTGCCGTCTCCTTCAAGCTCAACAATACGAGGTCGCCTCCATTGCCGCACATGTAGATGATGGATATACCACGTACGTAGGCGATAGTATTCTCCATCCAAAACTCTCATGTGCCTTTCTCTCCATAGATGCTGCAAATGTTGGATGTAGTTTGGTGTCTCAAAAGGTAGTCTACGATCAAGAAAATGGAACACAGGTCGTTGGCTATCCTCTTGTCCGGACAGGCCCGTGTCACGGGCTCCTGAACTACCTGTGTCTCCCAGCATCAAACTTCGTGGGCTGGGCCATCTTGTAGTTGGGCTTTGGGAAGGCCATGGTCCGGAATGGACAGGTACTTGAGAAGTGTGGAACTCTTTCTCAATGTCATCACCCTCAATGACTTGGACCTGGTCACAAAACCGGACGATTTGATCAGCAAAATGCCGTTTTGAAGGGAGCTTGAAGAACTCCACTTTGATCCCGCAAGGGGTCCCAACCTCAATTGCAAGATCTGGATGGCGTGCCAAGGTGATAGGAAGTTCTGCTCCATGAGGATCGAGTGGCACCAATGCATGGTGTTGGCTCTGACATCCAAATTGGAGACAGAAAGAGCCATGGGCCATTGGCGAGTGTACTCTTCGGTCACACAGCGCCGGCCCGCGCAAAAGGCTGCAAGCTGGGATATTGCTTTTCTCCATCCGTTTCTTCGTCCTTGCGAGGCCGTTTTGCTTTCGGCTCGAGTTTCTCGGCATTCTCCGAGAGCACTTCCAGGCTGCTTACCACTTGGTTGAGCCCTTCTTGTATTTTTTGCGCGTTCTCGTCCTTGACAAGCTCGTTCTCCTCCTTGGCGTCCATCTCTTCCGTATCGTCGTCGGAGGACACGGTGTAGGTCTCCTCTTTGTCGTCTGCATCCATGCGCTTCTTGGCAATGTCCAGACGTCTCTGAGCCCTCTTGAGATTCAGTTGTGCCTGCTGCATCTGTGTTTGAAATGCAGTCTCGGCCGCTTGGAACTGTGAGGTGTATTCCTTCCACTTCACAACTGAGCGTTGTAGGAACACTCTCCACTGTGCCCACAGTTGAAGTCTTGCGTTCTCGACCTCTAACTGGGCTTCTTTGGCTTTGTCCAAGGCCGTAACAGCCGTATGTAGATTCCGTGAACATTCTTGCAGAGAGATTCTCTTCTTTCTTCGCGGCTTTGACAATTTTGTTCAACTTCTGTTGGACTTTCGCTCCAATCAGTTGCTCGTCTGATGGTTGAGCAGTCGGCATTGTCGGCATAGGTGGCTGTCCCAGGAATGTGGTGTCCGGAGACGGCATCATGGCAGGAATTTGTTGCATTCCCGCAAGATTGTTGTGCATCCATGGTGGTCCTATGGGTGGCCCAGGTCCAATCAACATTGGCGGAGGTGGCGGAGGGAGTGGTGCCATCTGTGCCTGCATGTGATTGTATCCTTTGCCAAAGCCCTTGGAACCTTTTGCATCCGGCTGCAAAGCATTCGGCGGCCAAACGGGAACTTGTGGCCAAGCTGAAGCTTCTGGACCAGCGGGATGTTCTTCCTGATGCCAAGACTGCTGCTTCCTTCGGGATCGAGGCCTCGTTCTGTGTCTGGGGCTCTTCGATCTCCCTGCATTTGATGGAGCCGTCCAGGACTGGGTCCATTGATTCTTTGCACTGTCCTTCTTCCCTCTTTGGTTCGCCGTCTGCGTCGCACAGGTCTCCCAACTCTGCCCGCAAATGTCGCAGAACCATGCCTGTGGGGATCTCATTTTGCGGCAGGTGCCACATAGCCAGCCATTGGTCGCAGCTTGCGCCATTTCTGCCTGGATGAGCTGCAAGAACAAAGGGTCTCGCGAGTGGTGCGAACTGAGCGTTTGCAAAACTCGGCTCAGATGTTTTTGACTGAGCCGCTTGGTGCCAGATCTGTGCTCGTGCCACGCTCTTCTGGCTGTAGCACGATGCCTTCTCAATGCACGACGCTGGGTCGCAGTTGCCGTGGTCCTTGTCCAGGAAGATGCCAAAGATCACGACAGTGAAGAAGAACCGCACCAATGTCATACACAAGGTGAAGTGCCAGCCCGATCACCAGGGTAAAGACAAAAAGGTGGAGCTCGTTCAGAAAACCCGGGTGTTTATTGAGTCCGGGACCTCACAGGTGATGCCACCAGTGTGGCAGAGCACAGATGCCAGATAGCCGCGATCACTCACCAGGGTCTTTGCCAGTTCAGTGAGGACAGAGCGCAAAAATGGCAAAACAGGGCCAATGACAACGATGGCCCGTGGGTAGAGGTCGCGTTACCCACTAAGGTTCAAGAACGGGGGCCACTTAAGCCAGAACCTTATGTATATACATATATATATACATATTGTGTACGCAACATATGTGTGTGGAATACGCTGGAATGCCTTTGAAAAGGTGGATTAGACGCAGAACTGCCAGTGCCTAAACGCTTGCCGCTGCACTCCGAGATTTCCTGTGATGCCACAGCCTGGCAACGCGTTTCTGAATCGAAATGGGCACGGGAAAATATTGGGACATGGAAATAGCATCATGCCATGTTTGAAACATGTTGAAACATGTTGAAATCAGCAAAATGGCGCAAAATGTGAGACCCAAAATGGGATCAGTGGCCGTTTAGAGAAGGGCTTTCGTGCTGAATGCACAATCAACTGACCAGCACTGGACAGCGATGGCTCGAATTCCCCTTGCACAAGCACCTCTAAAAGTATGCCATGTCCAAGTGCAAGCATGCACCCCATTGTCGCGCCCAAGTTTGACAAAGTCTTGCTGCTGGAGCTCAAAAATCAAAGCTGATAAAAACTACAAAAACTGAATAAAAACTCCAAACAGTTTCTCGAGTGTACTGCCACGACTTGATCAATGGGTTCTTCAAGCCTTGAGCCTGCCAACCTTTAAGGTCATGCATTTTATTGCCGTTTATCATCTCTATAAATGTCTGTCAAATTTCCACAAACCTTGCACCTTTGGTAAATGTGATTCAAAATTGTTCATTTCAACCCTCTGTTTGGAGTTCCTGTTCGCCCCTCTTGATGATGCTGTGGAAAATCGAACTCAACCAACTTCTACTCCAACCAATTCCGACTAGCTGCTCCTCCCTGCAAGTCTCAAGAAAGGTCGCATGTTTTTTTTTAGTCAATGGTGTCCCAAGACATCAATGGCTCACTCAATGGTTTCATACGTCCGCAGAGGTCTTGGCAGGGCCACCCATACATTTGCCGTTGCGCCAGATTGCTGTAGTTTGCAGCAGGACGGTTAGGTGGCTTGAGAGGGGGGAGGAAAGGTATCTTTTCCAGCAGGACAAGTTGCAGCGTCAACAGCATTCCAAAGCGCAAGTGAAGCGACCATGACACTACTGGGGAAAGCCTTCAAAATGCAGCGCGATTTACAGCGCGCTTTCTCGGGAAAAGTTCCAGGCAATGAAATGTCCAAGAGATACAACCTGAAGGGCTAATGTCAGTGGTTGAAATTGCGTTCCCCCGTGAATGTTTTCTATGGCAACAATGTTGATGAAAGTTACAGTCAATGATGTAGACAATTCTACGGGATTATGAGTCTGTTCAAAACAATATCACAAGCTGACAATTGAGCAAAGGGGATCTGGTGTTGGAAGGTTTGAGTGATTTCAGGTTAAGTTACTCCAGGCGGCTGTAAATCTCCCGGACAGCCGCTTGCACAATGACACAGGACGTGCACTTCGAGAGATAGCCATGGGTCAAGTTGAAGATTACGTACAGGCTTACCATTTACGTTGCGTTGGGGCCTGCAGTGGACGGCCCTTTGGATAACCAAAGCAAAGCTAGTCCACGCCAGAGTTTATAACAACCTTGCAAACCCTGTGCAATGCGTTCAGTCTACAGACAGGAGCTTCTGACACACAAGATAGCTCAGGTATTTTTCTCAAGAAACACCTTCACCCCACATGTACAAGTCTGGAACCTACGCCTCTTGCAGACATAGCCCAAGAACGGCCTAATGATAACCAACTGCCAACAACCACACGTATCCGCTACCATGCCACATCTGCATGACGGTAACCAGCAACGAATAATTACACACTTTTTTTCCAGGCGAACTAGTGGGTTTACGCCTGGGGATGTTACGTTTAAACTCTAAACATTACTGCGCGTATCTACGCGTTGCGTCGGGGTTGGAGTGGGCGACAGCCCCTACACCCCGAGTAAAACCCACTGCAAAAGAGGCCATCCAGCCTCTAAGTTGGGCCGCGCACACAGGCTAGCAGCAATCTTATATCCCAGATACATCAGAATGCCCGCGTAAAATTCACATAAATTCAGCCAAAACGAACGTCTTGATGAGGGATGCAAAATCACGCGCCCAATGCTCACATTGCTTCATATCCCACCAAAATCAATCGGATCACGCACACATTGATATTTGCCGGGACGGCCCAAGTCACTGTCATTATATATGTTGATATATATATATATATATGTTGTTCAAACATCACGCTGAATTGATTGCATTTCTGCGACGATGGGGGAGTTGAAGGGGGCGGGCCCCCTCCCAGATAGGAATTCCTTTCTGGGCCGAAGTTCCGTGAAACCCAACCCCTCCCCCAATAGGCCCAATACCCTCTTATTACTAAATTACATGGAACTCAGGTAGCCTAGGCAGGTGACTTCAACACTTCCACGTTTCAGTACTGTGTTTCAATTCTACTTTTTTGGCTGCAGGTTTGAAATGGCGCCAGAGCAGGTCCAAAACCTTAGCGCTTGAACCAGAAGTATGGCTTTCTGAGCATGTCTCTGATGTGGACATGTACCCAGCTGAAAATAACATGGCGCGGCAATCCTACTGGCCTTCGCTTCAATGTCAATGTGGAGCCAACTTTTGGGCGTTTGTCTTCCGGATAGGCATAAGGATAGCACGAGGAGTTGACTTCCCCAATCGGTTTGCCTGCAAATTCGTCGTACAAACACCAAGAGGCCATCATGTCTGTGTAGGTTGGTGGATCATGCGCAATATGGTTGGATGGGGCATAGGTGGGCTGCAAACCCAACTCTTGTTCTGGTCCTACCCACGGTGGCGAGCGATGCCAGAGGCAGGTGTTAAATAGGACGATATCTCCAGGCTCCATCCAATGTTCAATGATCATCTCTTCATCCAATTTCACTCCCGGAAGCACTGGCACGGCCGTGTCCGGATCCCATAACATCCACTGCTCAAAACGGCCTTCCTTCCGGTACATTGATTTGCCCGCAAGATATTCTTCCCTGGTTCCTTCAGACATTGCAGCCGCATACTTGCTCTGATTGATAATCTGGGTGCCTCGCACACCACCCTCAACAATCAATGGCACAGCGAGCCTTGCCAATGCTGTAGAAAGATATTTGGACGGTTGGTCACCCATTTGACACTCGGTTCGGTCAATATGCCATCCATTGGTAGAATTAAGATGCCTTCTGCTGATGAAATCGCGCTGTAGTTGAGCGGATGGGGCTAGATGGGCTGTGACTGCTTGTGGGCTCTGAAAAACTTGCCTTGCAATGTCCCCCAAGGGTCCAAAGAGGTAGAAATCCAAAATTTCATCCGACATCATCCACAAATTGCCAATGTTCCTGGGATCAAAATAGTCAATGGGTGCCACATACTCATGCAGTTTCTTTACCACTTCAGGTTTCAGAACGCCTTTCAAAAGGGTCGCCCCATCGCGAAAGAATTCATCACGATGACGATCAGTGAGAGTGAAAGCCTCGTAATTGTCAGTTTTGGCAAAGTATGTCTTCCCCACTTCTCGCACCAACCTCATTTGCTCGGTTACAAAAATTCCTAATAGCAGTTTTTTGAAAGTGTTGTCGTAAACACGTTTTTGTTGACAAGATCACAGGCCCATCCACAGTCTCCAAAACATCGTGCGATTTCTTCCCAAATTCACCACTTTCAAACTGGGCGAAGCATCACCCGTTGCAACTTGATCCCCAACGTGAAAGACAACCATTTTCCAGGGAAATTGACATTGTTCGTGTGCCTTTCGGTTTCACTGAATGGTTGAAGGTTTTCTGCGTTTTTATCCGCATCCTCTGGGCAACCAGCGTGCCGAAGTGCAAGTTACATCTAAAGGGATGTAATATAATATAGTATAACATAACATAATATAATATAATATGATAAAATATAATATAATATACTGTAATGTAACATAATGTAATGTAATGTAATGTAATGTCATGTAATGTAATGTAATTTTCTCTGATGTAATCTTAATAATAATGATGATGATAATAATGATAAACGATACATTGTAATATGATATAGTATAGTATAATAAATATAAATAATATAATATAAATACAATCATATGACATAATATAATATAATACAATATTATATAATATAATACAATATTATATAATATAATACAATATAATATAATATAATACAATATAATTTAATATATAGTTGGATACTGATTAGTGTGGGGGCCCCCCAACAATTTTAGGGTATTTAATAAATCGACATTTTAAACGTCCCCCCAACAGTTTTTAGGATAGCCAACTTAAGCAAGGATTTCAATTGACATCAATCTACTTTCAACTGGTTCTCCTTTTGAACCTCAAAAACATCTCTCAATAAGAAAGGAGTTCAATTGAAATCAATTTGCTTTCAACTCATTTGAATCTACTTTCAATTGATTTTCCTTTTAAACCTCACGAACGTCTGCTGGTAAGAAAAGATTGCAATTGAAATCCATCTACTTTCAATTCATTGGAAACTACTTTCAATTGATTTTCCTTTTCAAAATAAAAAGCACTATTGATAAGAAAGGATCGCAAGTGAAATCAATTTACTGAAAGGCTCAATGTTTTTTGCACAGTTGTGCTGAGCAAAAATCAGTGTTGTTTAGAAACAAAGTGATTGTTGCTGCTTGGCTGGGAGGGACAGGTGTGCAAAGATACGTGTCGTAACACAACATACCACAACGAACCATGAAGGGCAAGGAACTGCCTACCCATGCATTTGCTACCTCGTCAAGCACCACTCAGCCACTTGCGAAAAGCTCCCGGTGGCTTAACTGGCGCTGGCCCAGGCGGAGTGCCAGGATTTCGAAACTGAATTGTCGGTGGAGGGCCAGGGTAGCAAACAGCTCTGGTGGCGCGGTTGACATTCCACCCGGCCACCACATGCCATGTAAGAACGGAGTTTCAGGCGCTATGCAGTACAGTTGGCTCACAGATGACTGCAAAGCGTGAAGGCTGATTCACTCCAAGAGGTTCCGAGGACATCAAGTCAATCTCCATCATCGAGGGCTCGTGGTCTGACCTCAAGGGACAACGCCAGAAGAGGAGTTGAGCAGATGACAGACAAGATTAATGGTGAAATGGTTTGTCAGGAACCTTTTCTTTTGCCAAGTTGCTCTTCACCCATTTCCCAGTCTGTGTCGTCTGACCTCATGCAGCGAAGCGTGCAGAGAGAGGAAGAATATCAAGTAGATGATCGGTATAGTACAATGAGGCTCTGGCATTGGATACCGCGGTGGCTTTGCCGCAGCACAAGGGCATGGCACGAGAGGCATTCTGCACTAGAATATGAGCTGAGGATGTGATATCAAATGGCTGCTGATGAAGCCAAGCGATTACATTCGGCAAAATCTATTTGATACCATAAGAGGAGTTGAGCTGATAACAGAAGAAATTGATCTACCAACGCAATCTTTCTGACATGGACCTCTTCTCCAGCCTCAAAGCTGTGCATGGTGTCTGACAATTTGGTTCCTGTTTTTTTGGTTTTTCGATGGTTTTTTTGTGTTGGGGCATAGTCATATGAGGAGGTGTAGAAAACCACGGGTTTCTACAATGTGCGCGCCTCCACCCCCCTCATGCCCCCTTCTGAAAAAATATGCTATTTCAATAATTCATTTTTTTATTATAATATAATAATATAAAATATAATATAATGTAATGTAAAATGAAAAATACAATGTAATGTAATATGAAAAATAAAACAATCCAATATACAATGCAATATACAATATATCATGTAATGCGAAATATTATGATATAAAATTAAACACTATAACATGTTTTAAAAATGTGATATAATAAATGTTCCTATAATATAATACATATCAAATCAAATCAAATCAAATCCTTCCATTAAATAATGCAAAACAAATAAATATGTGTTATATTTACTGTATTATGCT
>Ga0126342_10010703_pt1 | contig 16421 bp, 12 predicted proteins | sample Cyp1metagenome_FD_92528 | JGI IMG/M metagenome (GOLD analysis project Ga0126342, IMG submission 92528) | Coral microbial communities from Lord Howe Island, Old Settlement Bay, Australia - Cyphastrea 1 metagenome | ecosystem: Host-associated > Invertebrates > Cnidaria > Coral ... | reverse complement strand
TGTCTATCTGTCTATCTGTCTATCTGTCTATCTGTCTATCTGTCTATCTGTCTATCTGTCTATCTGTCTATCTGTCTATCTGTCTATCTGTCTCTGTCTATCTGTCTATCTGTCTATCTGTCTCTGTCTATCTGTCTATCTGTCTATCTGTCTATCTGTCTATCTGTCTATCTGTCTCTGTCTATCTGTCTCTGTCTATCTGTCTATCTGTCTATCTGTCTCTGTCTATCTGTCTCTGTCTATCTGTCTCTGTCTATCTGTCTATCTGTCTATCTGTCTATCTGTCTATCTGTCTATCTGTCTATCTATCTATAATATCTCCATAAACTTCGTTGGTGACCAGCTCTCTCAAAGCTCCCGCCCTGATCCGGCCAGCGGCCTGAGGCACAAAGCCCGGAGCCTCGCAATATCGACGGCAGTTTCAAGACTTGCTGCCAGCCTGGGGAACTCAGAGATGCAGATCTGGCATATGTATTAATATGGGTATGGATCAATACCTATACATACCATTTTTAGGGGGATGAACATCCATTTACCAGCTATTTTGATGTTCACCAGGGGTACAAGGTTTTGACCCATCCCCATATATTAATAAAGTGGCAAGATTATTGCAGTGAAAAAATTACTAGCACTATATATAACAAAAACAATATAGTATTATATAGTTATAGAGTATTATATGACAATATAGTATTATATATAGGGTACATTTATAGTTAACTATGATTTATGGTAGTTGACATTATGGTATATATATATATATATCTATTGTTATTGGGGTAGATATGGGTTTGGTACCTGAAAAATCCCAACGGAATGTTTGTAAGTTGCGTTCTGTATAGATTAATGTCCATTAATGGGATATAGGATATATGGGTTTGGACCTGACAAATGGGGTATTGACCCCTCCAAATGGCCATATGTTGTTTAGGCAAAAATGATAATAGCCCGGTTTGGAATTGGGGGTGCCCTAATTTCAGACAAACCCATCTGATCTCTGCATTTTCTTGATTGGAAAATCTTGATAGATATTGATAGATCTTTGTTTTCGATGATGATGAAAAGTTAATTTTGAAGATGAACGCTTGGGGGATTTTTTTACCTTGGAAACTGTCAACTGTGGGCTTCTTTCTTTTGCACTGTGGCGCATGTATTTGATGCGTTGTTGCTGGCAACAGCTACATTGACACGATAGCTGAGGATGTCATGGAAAGACTTCGAGAGGCCAACACTGTCCCGGAGCATATAGACATACACCAAATCATCGTTGTAATCGTTGTACTATCAAAATCCTCAAGTTGAGGGGGTTGGTGCATGAAAGCTGAACTCGGAGCCAAACTTCATGGCAAAGGTCTACAGTGTCGCTTTGAGGCCCCCGTATCACAAGTAATTACAGATTGGGGATAATCCCTGATTCCAATATTAAATCACCCCCTCGGCCCTAGAAACCATTAGAATTTGAAGCCTTGATTCGGAATGACTTAGTATTTACATATATTTGGATGACCTGTTCATTTTTAAGGCCCCTGATTGGTGGCAAAAAATCAGGGGCCGTTTGTACAGGTTTGCGATGGGATTTCAAGCATTGCGGCCTGCGCTCTTCGAGATCGGGTGGCGCGGCGAGATTCTACGAGAGATGTCGAGTTCCAACGGTTCCAACGTGGATTTACCTCTAGTTTACCAGAGGGTAAACAATGAAAAGTTCGGAAGTTTCATGGCAAACATATTTGTTTCACAGCCTCACCGGAATTACCAGCAAAATTCATCCATTGGGGATGGTTGTTCCTCGGGCCGAGCACATTAGACCATTCGTGGTGATTTGTTTGAAGCAGCAAGGTCACTCCTCTTAAAAATGCATATTGTGTTCTAAGCATATGTACCCATGTTGCAGTGGAACTTTCCCTCACTCCTCGCTGAAACTTTGTTTGGAACCTCGGGCTGTGAATAATTATCGTTGTAACAATCACAATGGGAAGAGTTTCAGGTGCTAAAGCTTGTCGAGAATTGGACTGAATGGCCTGCGGCTTAGAACTTTTTTCAGTCATGACCAGTGTTATTTGGTCAGATGTCATTCCTTTCGCTCGAGCCCAAAGATGCTAAAAGAGTGTTCCATGGTTTCCTCTCAGGGCCCTTTTCCCTCCGCGCTTCACGCGGAATGCTCAGTGGTGGCAATGGCTCCAGTCATGCTACTGCAATAGTGTGGTGCTGTGCTGCAGGATGCTGATAGCTTGTAATGTTATACACGTGTGCGCCTGTGATTGCAGAATATGATGTATATGAGGCTATATGACACTATATGATGTATTTGATGTGGTGATGTGGTGATGACATGCTGTTTGATAGATAGCCAACTCGTGTTTGTTTTTGGTGTTCTCAGATGTTGTTCCAGCAAGCCCGAGCCAGGAAAGGATTGGAGGTTTGCGGCTCAGTTTGGCACCATTTCCAGCACACAGCAGGTGAGGCCGGTGGTTTTAGATTGGTTTCAGAGTCTTATTCTAAGGTGTTGCAGACGCACCTTTGAACTGTTGATTTGTCCCGCTCTTTTTGGGATAGAGATTCGAGCAATGATGAACTGATAGTGCTTTGGGATCCCAGAGCCTTTTGATCCTTTGGAATCATCAAACATTTGCTTCACCAAACCAACAACCCAAAGCACCACTTCACCATGGGCGTTGAAGAGCCATCCACAACCGTTCCCTCAACCGCGCCGGCTCCGCTCCCGAGCTCCCGAGGCTGTGATGTGCCACACTCCGGGTGAGGGCCCCTCGGGCCCCCAGGGCCAGGCACAGTGGCAGTCCACCACAGATCTGGCTACTCTCGAGAAGCTTGGCTGCGAAAGTTCGCCCGTTCTGTGTATCCAGCATGGGGAAATATGGGAAATCTATGTAAATCTCCCGTGAATATCAAGGAATGGAGATGAATATGAAATAATGTGATATAATGTGAGCATATATGAACGAAATATCTTCATTCTATAAGTGGAGATGAATATGAGTTATTAGTAAATGAATTGAGTTGTTAACGGTGTTTTTCTTCAATGAGGAAAATGCATGAACATATCAACATCTATTAATGGTTGGCTTCCCTTTGCAAGCTTCGATTATTACAAGGTTGCCACATATTTCCTATGGTCATCAATTTTGATCAGTATTTTCAATATTTTTGCTGGCAAGATGCCCGTTTTTGCCCGTTGATGTCCCCATTATCCCCAAATTGCTGGGACAATACCCACAGTTTAACGGGTCAGTGCTGGATTCTCGGCAGTTGGCAGTTGGCAGCCTCTGGTAAATTAACATAGCTATGGAAAATGGTCCGTTTAGATACCGATTAAACATGGTGATTTTCCATAGCCATAGCCATAGCTATGTTAAATTATACCGTAAACGATCCAACCTGGGAAGTCTCTCCCCTGAGAAAAATGGCCCACGGCCACGCCTTAGGCGTGCTTGCCGTCAACGAGGTCTTTCAATCAAAGGTCCGACATGGATGATAGCCGCCTAAAGATGCTGTGCTCAGTGGTAACCAATCGCGACTACTATACAATTGAGTTACAATATGTTACAATCTCAAACATGCCTCGGAAATTTCATCGAAGTTGAAGAATAGAAGATAATCGCTTGACATACAGAATGATATATGTCGTGCGCCTGTGCGCCTTGTTTTTGGACAATGCGCATATGTATATATAGAGACAGATGGATGGATTTCAGTTGTGGCACAGGCAGTCGTGCGCAGCTGGTACAGCGGCTGTGCTTGTTTGAAGCATACTGGCCACCAGAAGAGCTCCAAAGCGCACCGAAACTTCCCAAGGACATGGCTGTTGGGGTTTGGGTGTTTTTTGTTGACATTTTTGATTGATTTTATCAACAACTTAAATTGGAACGGGATTTGGCCAGCATGTTGTACATGTTACATAACCAGCTGGCTGATGGTTTCTGAGTGTGATTTGTTTTGTTCCTTGAGATGAAGGGCTCAACCCATGGACGTTTGACCTCCCCCAGGCTGTAGCTGCTTGGTTCCAGTGGCGTACAGGTAGGATTTGGCAGTTCTGGAAGCACCTCAGAGAAACCATAGAAAGACCAGCTGCCAATATAAAAGCTATGTGACTCTATGTGAACATTCTTAGAAAAATCTATCTGGTTGGTGGTTTGGAACATTTTTTTCCATATGGGAATAATGATCCCAACTGACTAATATTTTTCAGAGGGGTAGGGCTCAACCACCAACCAGCTTTGAAAAAAACTGGTTCAACCTGGATTCAACCCCTGTCAGGTGACCCATGGTGACCCCGCCAGGACCTTGGGATTGATGGAAAGATTGAAGCAGGTCTGGACGGCGAGTCCTTTGACTGCGAAATGGAAGAGTTGAGGCCGAAGCGCCGGTTGAACTACCCTCTGGTAAACATACAAAAAACTATGGAAAATTACCATTTTCAATGGGAAAATCCACTGTAAATGGTCATGTTCAATAGCTATGTTAAATTACCAGAGGGTACCCGAAATGCTCCCAGTGTTTTCTACGTTACCATCTTGGATAAGTCAATCATCAATGGGCAATTTTCCATGGTAAAATGACCAGAATTTGAAGCAAACTGCTGAAGCAGCTGCTTCACATGAGAAACTGGCATCTACACTGATTGGTGCCTGAAGACCATTGCATCGAAAATGTGCATTGCTGAGGGCTCTGCTCCGCAGGCCCTCGCTTGGATTGAGCGTGCTGCTACTCCCCGAGCGATGGCAAGATGGTAAATCGCCAGAGTCCCAGCCCCAAAAGTATCCAACTGAGACAATTGCACTTTGCACCCAAACTTGTACCATCCATGGATTGCATGCTTATACAATCTTATACATAATAAAAGCTAATATATATCATAAATGTGGACTTCATGATTTTGCGGGTCAGCAGTCTTAGTGTGAATGCTGCCAGCATATCTATTTTTATGCGCAATTCTGCGCACATATTTTTGTATACGCAGATGTGCTTTTTGGGTACTGTACAGTGTGGCATCTTCAGATTCATGGTACTGCTGTCCTTGGATCTGGCGAGGTCAAAACCGAAGGTCCGCAAAACTGTTGCATCATCGGCAGCGCCAGCGCCCATAGCGCCGAGTGCGGAGCCAAGCTCAAAGAAAGCCAAGAAAGAAACGAAGGAAACGAAGGAAAGCGCCCAGAAGGAGCCAAAGGAGCCGCTGAAGCAGATGCCACACTGGGTTGATGTTGGGGAACATGTCTTATTTTCAGGCTATTCGCAGGCTATTCGGAAAGTGAATCGTTTTTGGAGATTTAAATCCCAGGTTCGGGGTTGAACATGATTGAACCTATGGGCACCAACTGGCACTGCGACATCGGTGATGTCATGGTGATTGGGCATGGCAGTCCCTGCTGGAGCAGCACATGCTTTGACAGACTGGGTTTCAAATAAAACAGACATTCGGACATTCGGACTCATAGTTGTCTCTCATATTCTCTCATTATTTTTTCAGCTCCATAGACAGAAGCGGGGAGTATGAACTCATTTCCATCAAGGATGGATGGACACACCCTTGAACAATTTAAACGGTGCAAGAGAAGCCCATAATCAAACAGTACAACCTTCAACCAACAGGGGGGATGGGTCAAAGCGTATGAAACCATGTTTGTATATGGGGGAGTTTAACATTCATGAACACCAGCTATTTTGATGTGAACAGCATGGTGTTTTCATCCCTAACCATTTGGACAAATAAAACTGCGCATCTTGACTTGGCCCCCTTTCAAGGGGTTCATTCATACTTCCACGTATGTGACATATATAGAGAATCCAGAATCTAGATGCATACTCCCCATTGAGGGGGAGAATGGGGGAGTTGAATCATGCTTTTTGATTTCCCATTTCTAAACACCAGCATGTCCTGTTCTTTTCCGCTTTGGGGTTGTCATCGCACAGTTTAAAACCCATTAAAAACACAACACTTAATATCATCCCCATCCAATATGTTCAAACTATATAATACTTGAACACTTCTATATAGACATTTTATGACATTTTCACGTTCAACACACCAAAACGAACCACCAAAGTCATCCATTTTTCTCCTGGCCCATGGCCGTCCCGGAGCCTCCGGGGCCGGGAGCAGGGCAGGGAGCTCCAGTGGTTCCGTCGCAGCTGGAATGCTTCGTGGAGCAGGAGCTGGGGGCCCACCTGGCGGCCAACACCATGAGCTGCGTCTTCTGCAAGGCCGAGGGCCGCGGGCTCGAGGGCTCCGTTTGGCTCCGTTTCGCCTTTAAAACAGAAGCAACTGGGAGGGTATGGAAACCTCAAGTTTGATTTCTAAATGGAAGCCCCCATAAATTCCATAAATGGAAGTTTGATTGGATCCCTCAAGTTTCCCTGATAGCAAATGATAGTAAATGGGGATTTAGAACCAACATGAACCAACTATAGTGGGGAGATAATAATATATAGATATATAATAACATTATATATAATCACAAATTATATAACCACCAAGATGATGTATGGGCGTGTTTGAACAGTGGGGTATCCCTCAATTATGCCCAATGATGATTAACCATGAGATTTCCGGAGGCCCTTATTTTCGGACAAGACCATATCAGTCTAATATTTGTTCATTTGCGTTTATTGGGGTGGGTTAAGATAGAGATGTTATGAGATGTTAACATCTAAAAATACGTTGAAGGGACAATTTTTCGGGGCTCCAGCACTGGCTTTGCCTTGATTCTTCAGCCATTGATGGGGGTTAGAATCCATCCGCCAGCTTGCAAAGTCTCACCGCCATCGAGCTCCCTGAGAGGTGCCTTTCAAGGACATGGCCCATTTCACTGGCAACCGGCGCGAAGTGAAGGTGCTCGACTGTTTGCATCTGGCGTGTGGCCGATGTTTGCAAGCCATTCTGCAGACCGATTCCAAGGAGGAGAGGCCCTTATGTCCACTCTGTGATTCCCAGATCAAGGAGGGAAACCTGGATGCGTGTTTAACGTGATGCTTGTTTTCCCGAACGTCAACCATTCGGGGAATCTAGAGTTTCATTTTTTTCCATTTTTTGGAGGATCCCTTCAAGCAAAACCCAAGGAAACTACAACAAATTCTTGTGTCATTTTGCGGAAAACCAGAGCCTCGATTTCAGAGCAGTTGGCAGCTCCGCTGACTGCATCAGTTGCGACGAATGCATCGATGCGGATCCTGCGATTCTCTACTGCACGCAGTGCGTCAAAAGGCTGTGCGCCGAATGCAGTGAACATCACCGTCGGTCGAAAGCCTCGGCATCACATTCGCTGACCAAACTGAAGGAACAACAGGAACATTCACTTCACCGAGCTGCCATGTGTGCCAGTCATCACAGAGAGCTGGAATTCTTTTGTGAGAGTTGCAATGTGATGTGCTGCCGTGACTGTATCACAGCAGAACACGAAACTCGCTTCGTTGTTTCAAACATGTTGTGTTGTCTAAGTCTAAGTTGTGTTCTCATCCCTTTCGTGATCGTTTTTGGGATAATAAACGTCCGGACAAATCAACATGAATTCAACTTGACTCTGAGACATTTATGCATCCATATGGTCTATATGTATTATTCCAATTTTGACCTTCATAGTTCATAATGAATCCCTTTTTTTGGGGGGCAAGATGGGGCAAGAGATGAGTGGCTCGAGGGAAACAGAAAGAAAACATGTGTTCTTCAGATTTCCCCCTTCGATTAATCCGTGGTGAATGATATCATTGATTTCATCGCAGAAATATACGTCAAGTTCCCCATGGTCCCCATAAAGGCCCCAGGTGACGTGGGTCAAATTTCTATAATTTTCTGGGTTTTCGCCAGGAAACTCACATCTACAAGATCCCCTCCCGCGGTCTGGTGGACAAGCAGCGCAAGTTGCTACAGGACCAGCTCCAACAGCTGATAACTTTGGGCTCCAAACTGCAGGAGAGACATCAGCTGCTGACCAACAACATCAAGGCGGATGTGGATGGCGAAAAGTGATGGAAACAACTCAGACTCGCGGGGCAACGGGGCTGGCTGCGAAATCCCCGAACGATAATATGAAATGGAGGTTTTAGTATGTTTTAATGTCAAAAATCATCTATAAACGGATGATTTTCCAGTGCCACATTTGAGTACCGGAGGGTATTTAGATTAATTAGTGTTATTTACCCACATGATTCATGTGGTTGTAGTATGTTGTAGTGTAGTGAATATGGATGAATATGGAACATTTCGGTGTAAACTCCCAACACTGGTGAATCATCATTCTATCATTGACATTGCTGCGGGTTGCCATGTTCCCCATTTTGAGACACAGCACTTGGCGCTTTGAAAGTTAAAAGTCTGTATTTTCCCCAGGTGACTGGTATATTTTGATGTAATCAGTGTTAAAATCACTAAATGGTGTGAAATTGGTGTTAAATGGGGATATAGAACCATCAAAAGTGGAGATAGAATCAAGCAATACAAGTGGCCTCTGGTTTCAGTTGTTTCTCTTCGTCTTCCCCAAAAAAGGGGATGTTGATCCTAAGCGATAGGCATTTGAGGATGAGCTGCATTCATCCGCCCAAAACATTCGAAACATGGAGGCGCGGCAGGGCCTCGAAGGGGCCGAAAAATATCGTGAACCAGTCCCAGATGCTTCATCTATGGAATATTTGCTCCCACATGTGCCCGAAATGGCCCAACTGATCCCACCTGTGGGTAGATTAGATACTTGAAAATATACCATCAATGGATATTGAGGAGCATCTCATTGGGAAGGGATTTTAAGTATTGATTGGGTGTTGGCGAGCTAAGCCCCAAACCAGAATGATGGCACCATCTAGAATCTAGACCCATGTAGAGGATCAATATGGATCAATAGTGGAAAAACGATCCATCTGCCCAACAACTCAGGTGATCCAACATCATCCAACCATGGATGACTCATGTTCCTTTCTTAGCAGTTGGGATCCAGTTGGTTGGCCCTCGATGTTAAAGCACTAGGTCTATCTAGTTTTTTATGTTTTTTTATTGGCATCCAACCACTTCACATCACTTCACCAGTGCCCTTGAGATCCCTTTTCCCCCTGAGGCACAGGTGAAGGATGCCTTGCATGAAAGGAGAGGCCAAATGCTGGAGGAAGTCGAGTCCTGCCGTGCCCGGCAGCAGCAGAGCTATGAGCGTCGCAGGGCGTCGTTGGCGTCCACCATGTTGACGCGATGGCGGGCCATCGACTTTTTGGAGAAGGCCGCGGATGGAGTGGTAAGAATAAGGAAATTCACCAAAAGTATCAATACAACACACACACACAGCCGACACGGCCTTTGGCTAGACTCCTGGGGATGGCGATGGGGGGCGAGAGAGAGAGAGAGAGAGAAAAAAAAAGCATACTTGAGCTAAACAGATACTGATCATCCAGTTGGTAAATTACAGAACTGCCTTTACTTCTAATTTCTTCTATCCTTTTACATGTTTTTCACCCAACAGCGCCAGGTCTTAGCCCGTGGCACCAACTGTGAAGTGCTGCTGCTCACGGGCTACATCTCGGCCCAGCAGCTCCTGAGGGACGACGTCCTGGCCTCGAAGGTGGCAGAGCTGGCCCTGGCCTCCGCCGTGCACCCGGAGCAGCGGGCGCCAGTGGCCTGGTACGGCGACGTGGCGGCAGCGGCCAACGCCATCTCCGTGTCGATGACGGCGGCCGCGGCGGCTGTGTCCTGGGTGAAGAAAGAGGGGGAAGAGGCTGGCTGCTTGGCGGAGCCTTCGGATGTTTTTTCGATTTTTTTTTGGGATGGCAAAACTACAAACACCATTGGATGATATGAATTGATTTGTGAATTGTGATATCTCAATCAATCGTTTCCATGATTGGCGTTTTTTTGGGGGCGGCTCAACCAGGTTCAGCTTATTCATCTTCGGATGTGGCCCGAGACCTGCAGGATGAGCTCGAACCCCCCGAACGGGTGGAACGAAGAGCAGTGAAACAGGAGGATTCTCCTCCAAAGGTGGGAAGAAACGAAGAAGACAAGGATCCACCTGCCAGGTGTCGCGAACGGCGTGAGGTGAAAAAATTAGCTCTGGCCGATGCAGTAATGAAGAGGAAGGGACTACAGATGCCACAGCCACAGGCACCGCAAAAGCCGCAACCCATCTCGATCTTTGATGCACTAGAAGTGTCGCCTGGTACCAGCTCGAAGCTCCAAATCAAACGGCTTGGAGGAACAGGTCCTAAAATTGGTTCTGTCATGTTCCATCAGGTTTTCCCCATCTACACACCGAAAATCTTTCGACCAAAGATTCGATCGATCAAACTCTTGTTGAAATATGTTGAAATCATATTTAGTTTGATTTGATATGTTCGGTTGATTCATGTTGATTTGTGCAGTCAACCTTTACTTGCCACAACCACTTCAACATAAAAATGCCGCTTCCGCGGGGTGGGGTTGAAAAAAGGGTAACTTCCAAAAATTGATGCTTTATCATTTAATATAAATGTATCATCACGGTTTATCATCACATTTTCCCATGCTATGAGTTTCTGATAGTTTCTTGAAGTGTTGGTGCATAATTCCAGAAAAAATCAAATCATTAAAACTCTCAAACCGGTCCATTTCACCCCATCAATCCCCATCAATCCAACCATCAATCCATCACCGCCAGGATCCACCGTCCAAGCGTACAGTGATAAGGAGATCCGCGAACAGGGTCTGGGTGCCGTTCGCGCCGTGCTGGGTTTGGAAGGTGATGAGTTGGGCTGTTTTCGCTCGCCCTGTGGCATGGCCATCGACTCCAGTCGGCTCTTTGTGGCGGACGCCTTGAATTGTAGGATTCAGGTCTTCAGCACACTGGTTGAACGGAGAGTTCACGTTTTCATATGCTTTATCATGCATATATAATATATAATATATATATATATGTGTGTGTGTGTGCGCGTATACTTTCACATGATACCAGTAATTATACATAGAATTAGAGTTAATATACTGTATTTGTTTTACCAGATGCTCGTATGTTTAATGGCTTTTGAACCTGCTTTTCTATGCAAAAATGAGCCTTTGATTCACATTCTGAGGGATTTGTTTTAAGATCATAGTCTGATTCAACCGGGATGCTGAGCTGTTTATCTCTTTTTTGTGTGAGGAAGAATCCCCGACTTCACTCGACTTTGAATGTTTTTGGGATTTGTGGCCACCAGGCAAGCTCACCTTACAACCTTTGGGCATTGTACGACTGCACGAGGATTGTGAGGTGACTGGTTTCAGTGCCCCCAGCGGCTTGTGCTGCGCCGAAGCCGAGGGACGAACCACGTTGATCGTCGTGGAGTACAACCTGGACCGAATTCTGAAACTGCACCTGGGGACTGGGACCTCTGTCACAGCCACTTCTGCGCAGGAGTGAAAGACTGCGGATAGAGTGCGGAAAGGCTTTGGAATGTATTGGAATTGGAATTGATGGAGAGAGATTCTGCTACAGTTGCAATTCATGGGGTAGGTGTTGATGTTTTAGAAGGAGTTATGTGACCTATTCGTCCAAAGTAACCAGACTTTTTAAATGTCTTTTCAGTTTCCATCCTGCCACAGATGAAGCAAAACTCACGATCCTGGCAATGGCTTGAACTGACCTTAGCCCCCAGGAGCTTGCCCCGCACACACTCTACGGGCCCTTTGGGGCATCCTTCTCGTTAGGTCGAGTGGTGGTGGCGGACAGTTGCAACCATCGATGTCTGGTGTTGACCCTCAACGGGCAGGTGCTCTTTGAATTTGGAAGTCGCGGCTTTGGGCCTGGGCAGTTTGAGTCTCCGGAATGTGTGGCCGCCTTTCACGATGGCTACATTGCGGTCAGTGACAAAGACAACCATCGCATTCAGGTCTTTAATGAAAATGGGCAGTTCCACCACTTTATCCCCAAAGATTGGACGGCTTCGTACTTTGATCCACTGAAGCCAGGCTCCCTTCTAGGTCCAATGGGGATGTGTGTGGACCGCCACGACCGACTCTTTGTGGCCGACTGCGGTAGCGATCGTGTCCAGATTTTCAGCCGCGAGGGCGACTTCTTGTGGTGCTCGCCCACCAAGCCTGACTCGGCGGCTGGCTTTTGGTTTCAGTCGCCCACTGCCATGGCTGCAGATGATCAGGGCCTAGTTTATGTGGCATCCGACCACTGTGTACAGGTGTTCTGAAGCACAAGGCACAAATGTCCATCCATTTCTTACTACATTTCGGCGTCGCCCCTTTTGAAGCGGCCATGGGACAAGTCACGTTGAAGGACAGTCCGTTTCACACAAACCAGAAAGACCCACTTAAGACCATCGTCAACAAAAAGCCGGGTGGGGCGCATGATCCCATCCCCCTAATATCAAACACCCCCATTGGATGGTCCCAATGGAATGTGGAAATTCCCTCGAAAGCATGGTTTCGTTAGGGGGTGTCAAAAATTTAATAGCTATATATGAACGGGGGAAGGGATGATTTATGATTTACCTCTCAGCCATTGACTTACTAATATATATAAGTAATTATACGTAACTATGACCCACTGCATTCAGATACAAGATTTGATGGGGACCTTTGAAGAGGTCTTTGCCGAAGACCCTGCAGAAGACCTGGCGGCCACACATATAATTGGGGGTTTCTTGAAATGGGGGATGTCACCATATTTTTCAATATTAAAATAGTTTACTGACTTGGATGATTTGGGGATATTTGGGGGGTACCGCCATTTTAGGAAACATCCAATTAACATAATTATCGATACTTGATTATCATATTTATGGGTCAAGGTGGTAGGACATTGGATAACTACATATATATATATAAGGTATAATATATATATATATATATTGTATAACTGTATAACTGAAATGCATGCTTATACCACTTATACCTTCACAATTGGTATATAAGTATATAACTTCTACCAGGACATCTGCCAAGGCTGCCAAGTTTGAGATGAAACTACGGCATCCACAACACTAAGAAGCAACATAGTGGACAGAAGCTTCTAGTTTGGTGGCCTCCTATTCGGATAAACCGATACATGCTACAGATGCTACAATAGGATTGACAAGTGATTCCATTTTGCCACAACCACTTGAAACAAACAGGGTAGCTCCTCTATGGAACCCAAAAAATGGTGGATTTCCATAGGTGCTCCACAGATCTTCCTGGGGAATTTTCCATGAATTTTCCCTCACAAAAACAAGGAGAAGTCAGCTGAAGAGCTGCGTCGTGAAAGGCTGCGACAAGTCGAGGTGCAGACTGTGCAGACTTTGTTGGATTTTGTTGGATTGGGATTTTCCGCTTTTCTTTTTCCATGATTTTTGTTGATAGATGTTGATAGGTGGGGTCTGTTCGGGTCTATTTGGTATACATCATAGCTACTATTTGATATGTTTGCTTGATTTGGCCGCTATTATATAATTGATAGGACAATGAACATGGAGACCAGAATTGTGTGGAAGCCTTGGAATATGTGGGTCTGATTCTATCAAGTCTTGTTGGATCTTCTTGGGGGCGTTTGGATCAACAAAGCCAATGCCCAAAATTAACATGATTTCACCCTCCAAATTGGGGTGTTATTGACATACCAACATATCCCAGCCAAGTCTGCTCATGTTGTAATCCACAGATTGGCGCCAGGGCATTGGCATCAAGGGCCTAGGGAATAAGCTGCGAGGAAATCCGCTAATATTTGGCTGGTAAGAAGTTGAATGATCCAAAAATCATCGAACATCTGGATTCTGAAAACCACTGTTATTTTGAGTCATCGGAGTGTCTATAGTGTAGCCGTCCCTTGAAGATCCTGTGGGCTGGAAGTTCCCAATTGTCCTGCGGCACACCACTCCATCCTGACTGGCGCAGCTGAAACACTTTATCGATACAGGCAGTGTAAAAATGCCACCGTGAACATGGGAAGCTGATACTCATCAATGTTGCACGGATCCTTTTCCTGTCCTTACCTTTCTTCCTCCTTCCTCAGCAGTCTACGCATTGATTAATAGTGTCATCAATTCCAAAGTTTTCCCCTATAATCCCTTCCCCCAGGTATCAAATCAACCTAGCAACCCTGGCTTCTCATATTGGATCAGGATCAATTCATTCTAGGATGGGAATGATGGGAAGAAATGGGAAGCATTTCTGAAAATTTGAGTTTTGGGGGATGAGATTCCTCAAGCAAAAGCCTGAGCGCCCTCATGCCTGTGCCCCCTTTCCTGCGCCATGACCGCACCCGGAAACTTGCGGCACCTCGGCGAGTGGTATCATGGAAAACCTCCAAAGATGATTTCCTGAAGATATGTTACAATATGTTACAGTAATATGTTGCAAGGGTTTCGTGAGTCTTTGCGAATGCTTTATCGTTTATTATTTTTGAACCATGTTGAACCTTTATCGTCGGAAAGACATTGACCTGGGCCGTTGGATGCGGTTGTTTGAGGTTTGTGAAGCTGTTCAATGTCGAAGATGTCGCAAGTTTGCTGGCGCATTTTGCAGGACCCAGTTGCTTGGCGTAGCATGGCGTTGCTCTACGCACTGCTGGGATCGCATGGGCCCCATGTAGGGTTGGATTTTGTTGGTAAATCTCTGGTTAGAACCTTCAAAGGTTGGAGAATCCAACCTCCAACATTCCCATTCAAAACCAGACCCCAAGAATACATAAGAATACGAGTTTGGTGTTCCCCCCAAATGATATTCCAATTCTGTCTTTGCTTAGCATAACCTTCCGGTGGTCAGGAAGCCGTTCCGAACCCCTTTGGGATGCTTTGGGGTCTACACCTGTTCCCCTAAAATATGTAGATATACTTTTCGTTTGTTTCAGATTAGGCTGAGAGGAAAAGCAAAACAAATTAATATAAACCTCAATATAAACCACTTACAAGTTACCCTGGGGTAAACGTTTACAGTTCGATGTGGAACATCCATGAACATCCACCATTTGCAAATCATGTTGAAAACCCGGGGTTTCCCGGTTTCCCCATGGGTTTTCCACATCAACTGGCAGGTTCCTTGAGGCGCTTCCGTGGCACCTTTCCAGCCGCTGCTCAATGGACCAGAGAGGCGCCGCTGCTTCGCCTTTTGGCTGGTCACCAGAGATCAAGTGATATCAAGTGGAAAACACATGAAAACATAGGATCAGGTCGATCAGGTAATCCATTTTGTTTGACCTTGGTTTGGTCAAACTTGATGATACTCGTATGGTGAAAAACAAGTCGTGAAAGTAGATCATTTACTTACCGGACATGGGGAATTTTAGATCTTTTTGCTAGGTCCCACGTGGATTCCTAGCCCCCAGCGGTGAAGCCAGGGATAAATTTCTCCCATGTGTTGTGCCCCCCGGTTTTTTTTAACGGTAACTATTGAAGAATGGTCCATTTGTGGGCGATTTAATCTATATTCAAAATGGTGATGTTCCACAGTTATGTCAAATTACCGGAGGGTAAATCCATGTAAATCTAGTTGAAGTCACCATACTCCGTACTCCCTAGTTAATATAGTTAATCCCATTAAACTCCACTACATCCTCTTAAGTCACCATTAAATCCCATAGTAAGGATAGGCCATGATAGCCCTGATAGCCCGGGGCTTGAGAGTCAGCGGCAGATGGCAGGCCTTACCATTGCTCAGCACAAAATGTGCTGGATCAATCTATGCCCCTTGGCGTTTACCAGGGCGACATGAGGGTTGGTCATTCATCACATGACTTGGTGACACATCAAGATGCATCAAAATGCATTAAATACATCAGCATAAATCAAGGTACATCAATTTCAAAAGATAGCAAGACCTTGAATATCCATAATATCCTTTAATCAAGAATCCTCAAGATCCATCAAAAGAGACATTTCAGATTGATATGTGGACATCTCAAGAGATCCCATCGCCGCTGGCACCGCGCCGGCGCCAGGTGTGCGGCGGCTACTGCGGAGCGCTGAAGCTCCGTTCGGCGGAGCGCTTTGACGTTCTGGAAGAAAGCTGGGAGAAACTTCCCATGATGCTGGAGGCCAACGCCTCTGGTTGAACGTAGCGAAGTGGAAAATGGATTAAACATGGCCATTTGCAATCAGTAAATGATCAGTAAATGATCATACCCTCCAGTAAACTAACAGTAAACTAACAGCTTGCTATTGAAAATGGCCCAGTCGAAATAGTTGATTTACATATTAGAAATGGTGATTTTACAGAGGGTAGATCATCTACAAATGGGCCATTTTCCATAGTAGTCATCCCATGTCATGCCGAAAAAGGGGGTTACTCATCCCAAGACATGGGAGGACATGGGATTCATGGGGATGCAATCGGATACGTAAAAGTATCCTTTGTATGGATATATTTATAAGATTATATATATATGGGAGCCGTCCAAAAACCCCAGAAAGGTTTTTAGTAAAGGACCTATTCTCGCATTTTTCCCATGGTCTAAAACCTGCATCGCGCAAGTTTCGCGCAAGGGCGGCCCAAGGTA
>Ga0126342_10010702_pt1 | contig 16422 bp, 13 predicted proteins | sample Cyp1metagenome_FD_92528 | JGI IMG/M metagenome (GOLD analysis project Ga0126342, IMG submission 92528) | Coral microbial communities from Lord Howe Island, Old Settlement Bay, Australia - Cyphastrea 1 metagenome | ecosystem: Host-associated > Invertebrates > Cnidaria > Coral ... | reverse complement strand
TGCCATCAACGCACGTACCGTCGACAAGAAACATCAATGGCGTGGGCATTGTCCTTTCCCTGCAGCCAACATCAAATAGACATGACTCACGATTGTCTACGCAAATAGCCTGCACCAAAAAAAAGGTGATCATGATCATGTGCAAAGTTGTGCTACCAAATTTGGCAAGAATTATCCCACGCCATGTAATCTACCAAATCTACTTTCTACACAGAATTATCTATATTTTGATAAATTGGGATCGATATAAGCCCATGATACCACAATGGCAAGGATGAACATCCATGAGCAAGCAACTATTTCAATGTGAACACAAGGGTACCTGGGTTCTGACCCATGCTCAAATCACCCATGCACCAATTTGGGGGTATTATAACATATTGAAAGAAATGGGCCGTTTTCCATCGCTATGTTCAATAAGCAAAGGCCACTGCACATCCTTGTTTGGGAATCGCTCAAATATTCTTCACCCTCACCAGGGTTCATCCAATATGTACATTAATTTAACGTGAAATACATTGAAATAATAAGGTACATATGATCTAATATGCAAGTTGTGATGCAACAATATATATATATATATGTGTGTATTGCATAAGTGAGAACCATCTAATACCTTTGCCGGAAACCCACATGACCCTATTTTTTGGGGCTGATGACCCACTAAACGCGGAATTACACTTTCAAATGAGGGTCACAAGTGAGCTGTGTTGTTTTTTTTATTGCCTAGCCCTTTAAACTAATCAAGCCTACGCAAAGTCTACGCAAAGCCTACGCGGACTGCAAAGGTATAGCCTACGTGGAGGACCCCGCGGTTTAAAAAAAATCAGTTCAAGTGGGTTCCAGGTAGGTTGATTATAATTAGTTAGGATCTGACATTACATTATATGATGTAGTGTGTGTTTACACAATTGATACCCAGATGACCTTCAGAACCAGGCAGGTTGGACTTCCGAGCGGGTCAAATCCCATCAGTACCTAGTAAGTCGCCTCCCTTCAATCATCAACCATCAGGTATTAACTATCTCCCATGTTCGGCTTAAATCTCCATGATCCAACAAGAAGTATCCATGTTTTTGGGTTAAAACTTCTTGCTCATACTGTGATACAGTAGTGAACTCCCCACATTGAAAATAAAACCCCAACGATGGCTCAGGCAGAAATGAAAAACATGTCGATCTACCAATGTCGGCTATCATATTATTTATGGCTCAAATTCTACAATGATCAAGTAGATCTATTATATGTATTGTTATTAACTATTATGATAGTCATTGTTATTGTTAGTATCATTATCATCATCATTATTAGCTATTACTATTAATATTATATTACGTATATTTATTAAATTACCATTTCGAATACAATTATATATATTCTATTTATAGCTGGTTGGTGGTTGACATACCCCTCTGAAAAATGATGGAGTTCGTCAGTTGGGATGGTTATTCCATTCCCAATAGATGGAAAGTCATTCAAAATTCCATGGTTCCAGTCACCACCAACCAGCTATGGTAAGTTTATTGTGTATCCCTATATTTGTTGCTTAAATTCACATCATATTCCAGCTATGGTGAAAATTCCCCAAGGATTCCAAAGTTACCCTCTGGTAAACTAACATAGCTATAGAAAATCACAATTTTTAATGGGAAAATCCACTATAAATGGCAATTTTCAATAGCCATGTTAAATTACCAATGGTTAATTCCCGATTATATGTGTTGCTTAAATTCACATCATATTCCCAATGGATCGAGGTAAATTCCCCAAGGATTCCAAGGTTAAATGGTGATTTTCCATAGCTATGTTAGTTTACCAGAGGGTATAGATGATTTTTCCATCCAAAAGATCCCCCCTTCGTCCATGGTTAAATTACCAGAGGGTAATTCAAAATTGTTGATCCACCTGCGGCCAGGTTACCACCTGCAGTTGCTGCGCCGTCACGTCGCTCAGCGTCACTCTCACCGTGCCGCTGACCACGGCGCCAGTGGCGCCGGTGGAAGCGCCGCAGAGACCCAACGGAAGGGCCTCCTGGGGGATGGCTGGGAAATCAGCCAGAAAACAGGGGGAAATCCGTGGAAATCCCATAGAAATGGAAGTTTTAATATAGGAAAACCATCCTGTAAATGAGGGATTTCTGATTTTCTGTACCATTTGTGTATTTGTATCTACTTGGCAGATCATCCCAAGATCTGAAATCGTGAACAAAGCCTGGTTCGTAAGTCCCTGTCGGATTATCCTCCATGTACCAGCCATCCCCAACCCCCAAGTGCTTTAAAATTCCACAGTTTCTCACTACATACCCAACAAAGTTACAGTATCCCATGATACTGTATCCCATCAAAGGCCAAACATAAACTGGTTGTGTTCCAAACATACCATGTGACCCACCACGACTTATATGTGGGCAGAAGTAGCTCAGTGGCTAGCAACTGGGCTATATCCCAATGCATCCCAGTTTCCTGCGGGTCATAAGTCATAACCCACTTACTATCACAAATCATGAATTCTAGCGGCATCCCATCATTTTCTCCCATCGTCGCTGGTGAAATCCGCATTTTTAGTACAACCCAGCAATCACAAACCAACAATGGGGCTGAGATTACCAGAATTCATTTTCTGCCATCCCATCCCCCAGAAGGATCCAAAAGGAAAACACAAAAAAAACAGCAGAACCCTTGTTTTTAGTAGGGGAAGTAGATGGATTGGATTTACACATTTATTTGGGACCATATTTATACTATACTTACTATACCATTTATATCTGGTTGGTGGTTGACCTACCCCTCTGAAAAACATTAGTCAATTGGGATCATTATTCCCAATAATGTATGGAAAAATAAAAAATGTTCCAAACCACCAACCAGATATATAGGTGGTGGGATAGCACCCCAGTGATATCCCCCAACACCACCAGCATCCCAACAACCCCTGGGTCCTCCAAGGGCAGCGCTTGGTACACGTTGTAAGCCACCACGAATTGGTCGTCCACGGGTTCCGTCCAGGTCAGGCTTCCCCCAAGGTCGTCGAAGTCCAGGTCCAGGTCGGGGAACGACCTGGGACGGGGCCATGGAAGGGCCTTACGTGTCACACGTGTACTCCGGATTCAAGGCAAAAGAATGAAGCAGAGAGCTACAAAACCAACATTTTGTCAAAGACCCCATGTCATCCAACGTTCTCAGTTTTCATTTTACCACTAACTGACATGACGACAAAATGAGTCATAGCCGCCATACCCCCCAAATCCATTCCCTCTCAATATCACCACTTTGGGACATCCCTCATTTTTGGACGAGTCCATTGATCATCAATAATTATCCCGGAATTATCCCTACCATTCCCTACGGTGGCTGTTGCAAAATCCTGCACCACTGAAAAAAGGTGGTTTCTGCCATTATTTACAGGTTTTCTACCATCCCAGGTGGTGCAGGATTTCTTCCATCGAGGCAGGGCTTTCACCCACTGCCGCCCTGTGGCAAATTGCTGACCACCGCATAGGTGTCGGACAACAACGCCACTGCTGGGGTGGACTGTTCCGTCAGCTTGGACACCGTAAAGACCAGCAACTCCTGTGTCCACCATTGGTCCACCTTCAACAATTGGGATTTCAACCATTCTATGGGTATATATATAATATAATATAATATATATATATATAATTTATCATATAATGGAATACTTAGTTGATCGGATATTTCATAGGATGTATCAGATAGATATCTATCTATATATATATATATATATAGATATAGGAATGAGATAGTAATGTGGCAAACCCAACAAAAAAGCCATCCCAATACGATCGAAAGTGGCTTAACCAAGTCATGACACCATGATACTCCATTTTTTGCGGTTAAATCCACTATATACATAGCTTAAATCCACTAAAGACTCATAAATTCTCGAACTAAAAATCACCAGAAAATCCCTCTACAAATTCTCCCGCAAGATTCCCTTAGCAATTCCCAGCTCCGACCTCCCATCGCCGGCCTTGAAGTCCTGCAGTGCCGTGTTTGCCGCCAGCGCCAGCGAACGCTGGCCTTTGGGCACTGAGCTGTGGAAACTCGGAGTCGAACCCACGGCGCCCTTATTGGCGTCGGGGATGGTCGATGTCTGGATGGGAATTGGATTGGGGGAACTATCCTATGTTTTTTTTGGCATTTCACCATGATGTCCTAACTATCCAATAACTAATTAATAGTCATATCAAAAATGGTGATTGGACAAATCCTACAGGATGGGGCCCCCCAGTTATAAGTTTGTTGGTTTATAAACCATGAAATAATCCCCAGTAACTAGTTCGTTATATCTACCATAAACCATTGTTAAGCCACTTATAAACCAACTGAACGCTATCTTGGGGGCCCCATCCTGTATCCCATTTTTTTGCATTTCACCATGAAATCCTAACTATCCATAACTATCCCATGTTTCTGACCATGTTGTTGGCATTTCCCCCATGAAATTTCATGGGAATAGTAATATGATGGGCATGGAAGGGGAATGTATATTGTTTCATGTCCATGGCAATAAGAGGTCTCGCTCTTGCTGCAGCTGCAGCCTCTCAAATGGGATATAAATGGAATAGTAAATACCTTACGGTAGTCAACACAATGAGGATTTTCCAGAAGACCATGCTTCCCAGAGGGCAGGCATGGTGATTTCAACCACTAAAGATTGGCAATTTAATAAGGACAATGATGGTTCTAAGTTCTACTCAGTGGATTTGAGGGTAGCTGGTGAGCCTGCCCTGTCCTGTTTTGAACTTACTGATTTGCGAGTCCGAATCGACTTTGGTGGCTGTAGCATGTAGCAAAATAACAATATTTATATATCATAATATATATATATATATGTATTCACCACATTTTACCATGATTCTCCACAGGAACCAACCACGAAAGGATCTCAAATCTTGAACCAACGCATGTCTGATATTGGGGTAATCTACAGGAAAACATAGATTGTCCCACTAAATATGGGGCTTTCCGGTTCCAATTTTCCCTTAAACCAATCAATTGATGATGTTGATTGATGTATTGGTGATGTATTTGCTTTTTTTCCCTTAAACATGTACATACCCTCTGGTAAACTAACATAACTCAGGAAAATCACAATTTTTAATGGGTAAATCAACTATAACTGTGCCATTTTCAATTAATAGTTATGTTAGTTTACCAGAGGGTAAACCAATCAATTGACTTCTGTATTGGTTTAGTATTCCCCGGAGCCCAACCATCCGCCGAAACACGGAGAAGTAGAGGCGATATTCCTCCACACGATCACTTCCCAGACTCGTTGGTTCAACCTTCAGTGAGCGTCATGTCACCATGCTTCCCTTGGTGAAGCCCCTTCTGGTTGGTAGTTGACCTACCCCTCTGAAAAATATTAGTCAGTTGGGATGATGATTATTCCCAATATATGGAAAAATGAAAGTCATGTTCCAAACCACCAACCAGCTTTTTTTTGACTGATAGATGCTGATGCCATGATTTAATAGATTTTCATCCCCCAAGTTTCTCCAAGTTCATGGCATAGGTCTTGGTACCCATATCCATACCATTCCATATCCCCATTTTTCCGTGCTTAAACAACACATCTACAGGATCGTAGATTAATCTGCCAGTGGCTTTACCATTCAATGATTCAATACACCGTCAACAACCGCTTTTGGGCTGATCAATCTCCATGTGGATTTGTCTGAGAAAAAAAACATCAGACAAACCCATTGGACCGTTAAAATCCCATGTGGGACCCAACGAACTCCAACTTCAACACCACTTTGTTTTGCTTAAATCACTTACATCATGTCGTAAAAATCCAAGAGAACACCGACTTTAACACCACTCACCACTTTGGTTTGTGTTTTCGAATGTAAAACTCCAAAACCACCAGACTTCAGAAGCCCTCAAGCCAAGTTAAGGCCCTATCTTCATGGCCGATCCCAGATTTCCCGAAATCCCAGGCACCCAGGAGATGCTTCCGCCGATCTCCGCCAGGTCCAAGTCCAGGTCCGGAAGATCCACCGATGACACGCTGGCCTCGGGAACTTAGAGATGTTTAAAGCTGTTGAATGAGCCATGGTAGTTCTTAAACAGAAAAATGCTTCACTACGGGATTTTAAAGATTTTTAGACTATGGTTGACTTATTCAATTCAGCAGATGGAACAAGGTGACTTTCAATTCAAAGCTGAGTCATAAACTCCATAGATACGTCAACCATAAACCATAGTGAACCATAGCCCTAAACCAACTCAGCTTGGCGGCCCCACCCTGCACCCTCCCATGCGTAAGCCGATGGTTGTTGCTCAACGGGTACAAGGGGTATTGATTTGTTTGATGCCGTTGTCTCTATGTTTGATGCTAAGATATGCTAACATCCAAATCCTCCCCACTTATGTTGATGGAATCGGGAATCGTTCGCGAATTCCTGTCATCTAAATCTGCTACAGCACTTGGTTCAATGTCCATTCTGCCCATTCTTGATGCTTGAATCCCATGGTAAATTCCCGCCGGTTTTTTGCTGTTTGATTCCCCCAAAAAGTTCCGCAAAACTTTTCCCATATGCGACCCATGGTGCTGGAAATTAATTTCCCAACATTTGCCCAACAAAAATCACCCAGTTGTGTAGCCCAGTTTGGATCCATGGTGCTGGTATATATGCTAACATAAAGGGGGTATATTGATGGGATCCATGTTACCATATACCATATATACCATACAATATATTTACCATATACCATATATTCCATACATGGATCCTTACCATATATACCGTATACCATATAATTATACCATAAGTAGATAGCATGTATACCATATATACCATATATAGCAGCCACACCACCCGACGACCTCATCGTAACCCCACCCGATCTCAGTCCGACGAACCTCGGCATCTTCGATGCGCAGGGATGCCGCCAGCGTGGCTTCGGCCTGAGCTGATTCGGCATCATGGGGGGATTTCAACATGGGAAAAGGAGATCATCCAATCATCATAGGGAAAAATATGGCAGTGTGTCAAAACCCATGGAATCCCCTTCTGTTCACATCAAAATAGCTGGGATTTATGGATGTGAATAACCCACTAAAAATGGTATGTATAGGTATTGATTTTGATCCATAGGATCCATGTTGCTGCTATATATGCTAACATAAAGGGGTATATTGATGGGATCCATGTTACCATATATAGCAGCACCATGGATCCTATGGGAATCAGCAATCAAGGGAAACATATGATGAAATTTCCCATTGAACATGGGATTTTTACCATGGGAAAAAAAACAAATGGTGAATGTGGATTAAATTTGGTGATATCAAATTCATCAATTCTTATTGATTGGATGAACCATCTGAATCCATCTGAACCATCAATGACTTTATTTTATAATATGTATAATTTTATAATTATAATATAACTAATTATGAATTTATAAAATTATTAGGAACCTAAAATCACATAAAATTATATAACTATATAATTAATTATAATTATACCCACTATATGAGAATCATGTCACTTTGTCACTTTAGGTTCCTATGTCAGATATCATTAACCAGACACGATGGAGGCCTGACGCTCCTTGCGATTTGACCCTTGCGACCCCCGGCCTGGTTATGACTAACATAGCCGTGGAAGCCATGGCCCATTTATAGATTGTTTACCGTTCTTAAAAATGGTGGATCTTTTCATGGCTATGTTAAATAACCAGATGGTACCATTTGTTGGGGAATATTAGAGGCTGTTGCATGGTATATTCTGTATTCTTGTCCATTTTTCTAGGGTAGATGCTAGTGCACATGCCACACTTGACATTTTGGGTATGCAATCTGCATGCTACGGGACTTTGGAATCGTCACTTTTCTTGACTCGATAACACCGAGGATACAATCACCAAAGATCGGGCTGTACCACACATGTACAAGTCATCATAAGTCATCTAGGATATAGTACAAATATGGTCAAATATTGAAAATACAAATGAATAAATAGCCATGCCATATCACTAACGCAACAACTGGCCAAATGATTTCCCCCTTGGGTATCTCCTTGCATGAGCAGCTGTCAGCTGGGAAGATTAAACAAAAAACACCCGGAGTGGGTTGAAGTTTTTGTGGGCAACAACATGACTAAATACAAACAACTGAGAATAAGTGACATGAGAAATGCATATCCGCAGTATATATGTGTTTCTTTTCCACACACCAAAACATTGACGATTTGTTCCGACGTGTCAGAGTGCTTCCTACAAAACAAATCTTATGGTGGCGTCAACAAAAAACATAAACCAAAACAAGATAAAACAACAAGTAGCATCGAACCAAAATAGTGGTCTAGATAGAGGTTATATTGTTTATCAATATCCTTTAATCATCTTTAATCAATAGATCAATATAATCTCTAGTGTGACTAAGATGGTGACCTTTCTATCCTTTCTTGGGATTGCAACAAAAAACACATACAGTTGATATACCTTTAAAAAAAATGATTGTCTATAGCTATGCTAGTTTAACAAAAGGTAAACCTTCCACCAAGCCCTGCCCAAACCCTTCCCCTCCAGTGCCAACACCACAGCCGCAGCACCACAGCGCTTCGGCTGAAGATGGCAAAGTGAGTGAAGTTTTCCAGCGCTGTTTCCTCGGTGGAGTTTTTTGGGATACTCGTGAATCATGATGGTAATCTCAAAAACAATATCAATAAATATCAATGACGATATTGTTAAATAACATTGATAATATATACATTCATGATAATACAGTAAGAAAACTTCAGAATCATATTTGACCATGACAACATACCATGACATAACATAACATAGCAGAGCAGAGCAAAGCAGGGCACAGCACAGCACAGCGCAGCGCAACAAAACACAACATAACACAACATAACAATAAATGTGATGTGAACATTGATGAACAGATGAACATTGAACATCAGAGTATTGTATAGTATACTGTGATACATCAGGATTACCCTCTGGTAATTTAACGTAGCTATTGAACATGGCCCAGTCGAAATAGTTGATTTACCTATGAAAAATGATGATTTTCCATAGTTGTTTGTATGTTTACCATCTGGTTATTTAACAGTTCGCCATGGAAAGATCCAGCATTTGATAGCTAGGTAAACCATGGTAAACCATCTATTTCGATTAGGGCCATCGTGTTACCATGGCTATGTTAGTCATAACCAGGCCGGGTACATTTGATACACCACCTACCATCAGATCGGAGCTTCCGGCGGCACCAGGATGCTGCCAACGCCCACGGACACCTGTCGACGTTGAGGTCGAAGTCGACCCCAGTGGGGGAGCAATGGAGCAATGGACCCAGAGAAAAAATGGGGTTGTTTAGTTGGTTTACAACCCCTAATATTAAACACCCCATTTCTATGGTCCCAATTATGTGGAAATTCCCTACTAAACCATGGGAAGATGTATAGATATACCCTCTGGTAAACATACAAAAAACTATGGAAAGATCCACCATGCTATTAATGGGAAAATCCACTATTTCGACTGGGCCATTTTCAATAGCTATGTAACAAATTACCAGAGGGTATGGATTGTTCAATTGATCTTTAGGATCTGAAACATATTGAAACATATTGAAACTCTGAAACCCATCCATGGTTGTTGGAGGAAAAGGATGTTGAGAGGTGTCTGGTCATCGTTAGCCATCTCTTCCCAAACTCTGTGGTCTACATCAAGGGGGTCATGTTCGGCATGTTGGGAATATCATATCTTGGGATGGTTCCATGGTACATGATGTAAATCCCATGTAAATCCGCAAACCATTCCAGTTGGGACTTCCATCATCATCCACTTCCTGACGCCGTTCCCATCCATGGCACGTTTCCAAAGTACTCCAGGTTGCATAAGTAGGTCCAGCTCCTAAAGCGTTCCAGAGATGGCTGCCAAACCATCATAACGTATCAACATGTTTGGCTTAAGTATGGAAAACAATCCTGTGCTAAGTGTCTCTATACTTTATAATGGTTTCCTTTGTTGATATCTTTGAGGTAAGTTTTTTTTGAATCGAATGAACCAAAACAAATCGATCTGTTTGTCCTTGATTGGTTGACACTAGATCAAAAAAGCGTATACTTTCCAGGACAATTTCACCTGGCCATGGAAAATCCACCACCCAGTAGTCTATCATTTCCGAGGAAACAACCCATGGAGTTTCCATAGCCATCTTAGTTTACTGGGTATCTCTAGGGACCTTGGGAAACCAACTGTGCGGCAAGGGCAACATGTCCCAGTTCATCCATGTAACGATCTCGGAGATGTTTGTACAAACATATTTTGTATCATTGTGTCTACATTTGTCCTCAATCACCTGTCCATGAATGTACCATACACGTCTTGGTACTCAAACCTCACCATCCCAATTCCTGAGGTCCAATCTATTGCACAGATGGTGACAGTCTTGATTTTGTAGCGCCTACAACATTTCCATTGTAGGATCATCGATGGGACAATGATGATCTATTCTATTTTGGCTCGGGCTTAGATGCTATGTAACTCGAAATTTCGAAACTTGCACGACTTTTTGGGTACGTCATGTCACCCTGTTTTTCGGCTTCTCAATCAGAAGTACATGGGGGTTCCTAACACGGAACACCACGAAAAACCATTGATTTATATTGATTTCCCCCTTGTCCAAAGGAACACAAATAACAAATAACACAATTGCTACAGTATAATTATTTGGATTACTATTTTTTTCCATTGGTTTACACATAATCCAAATTTATCCACATTTTGGAAGATTTTGGGTACAGTACCCCACAAAATGAACAACCCCCGTGCCCAAAAAATGACTCGTGCCAGGGCGCTGGTCGGCTTCCCAGCTCGCACTGCCTCTGAGGATCACTGAGGTTTTATGTTTTTTTCATGAGAAAAATGGGTCAAACTGGGGAACTTCATGTGATTATTTAGCCATCATTTATGAAGTTATAATTGGAAATCACATGGCTATTTGAAGCCAAACTGGGGATGCATAATGTTTTTTCATGTGATTATGAAGGTATAATTGGAAATTGGATAGACTTGGGATTCATCACCATCATAGTTATCATAGTTGGCTGTGTCTGAACATGGAGTATCCCTCCCAAATGGCAATTCTAATAGGGAAGATGACTAAGCAGTGGATTTAGGAATACCTTATTCTTAGACAATTCCAAATGAAAGCCACGATTTTCAGCAAAAAGAACGAGTCTGATGAACTTTTGGGCATGGTTCAAGCCAGTGGGTATCCTTGAGGTTGTCAATAACGCAAGGTTTTATGAGTTTTATGGTAAATCTTAATGTACAATGGATGATAATGATAATGGAGAATGGATAACTGCATGGTAATTCATAGCTCAACGTGGATAATGTCTCTAAATTTCTGTCCCTCCCGAAATCATGATAGATCAACTTGAGTTCACATGGTATCTTAAGGAATCTTGAGGGAACCTGTAAGCACACAACACAAATGTGGTGCGAGTGCCTCTGGGGGAATTGATGGACTGAAAACACTGAATCAAGTATTTAGTTTGCGTGCATTGCAGCGGATAAGGGAGAACTTCATATTGTGCACAACACAAAACAGTTGTACTTTAACATTGTCTATCTGAGTCTATCTAACTGCAAGGAGGCGGGGGCCCTATTAATTCCAAGTAAAGCCCCACAATCTCAATCAACTCCCATTGGCAAAGCCCCAGGAATAAGGATACACTTAGATCATGAAAGGTTTGGAGCTGGTTGGAGTATTCGCACTTTTCCGGTTTTTGTGCTATCTGCAAACCTCACCTTTTGCGCAGGTCCCAACCACTATTGAACATATTCAACCACTGTTGGGTTGCATTACTCCCATTCTCGTTGAATAATACCGAATAAACTGTAAAAAAAAAGTTAAAACAATGTACCAACCAAGAATCTCGGAGGCCCCCCTCGCAATCCATCCGCCATACCACGGTCCAGGCACTGAGTCGTCGAAAATCGCCATCGCTGTCCTCGTCTGAGAGGTACCTTGGCGCAGCCGGGGGCCCGTCCTTTGACATGGAGATTAATGGAGCCATCAAAAATGCTGGAGATCAAAGATGTTGGATATGACGTGATTTGACAATCAATCATGTTGGAATTGACCATTTCAAATTTCAAACCGTTATATTTGACAATCAACATATGAAGATATATGAACATAATTGAACATACATCCAATCAATCGGATGGATTGATCTTTGAGGAAAAATCGTACAGAAACCCTGGGCTTCCGACTTTCCAACGATCCCACCAGGGATTGGGTGTACAGTGCCATGTCAGTTTACAGCAATAGCCCCAAGTTTCACCATTTTTATGGCTGGAAACATGTCGAAACCATCCGGCAATGGGTCATGCAGGGGTGGTGACATTTCTCCAAGGCTCCGGAAGGACATGTTGCTGCCGTTGAAGACGCTACTCCATGGCAACCTGCTAGCGGAGCCGGTACCCGTTGAAAAAAACACGAGGAAATACAGGTAAAAAATACGGGGACCCTCTGGTGATCAAACATTGCTTGCTGGAAAATCACAATCTTTAACATTTAATGAATGAATACAGATGATGTTCACATTTAAGTGCCCATTTACAGTTGATTTCCCAGCCACGCATGTTTGATGACTGAAGCGTAGTATGGCTTGAACTGAAGGGTAGTACAAATCCGGTCATGTGTAGTCTTAAGCATCCAACTTTCTGGGTTGAGTAGTCACATGTACCAGAATCCCAAACAAGATCTGAACCTGAGAATTTTGGATGTTTCTCCCCATGTTTCCCACCATTCTTTACGGTGATGCCGAGCTTGTTACAGATCGAAGATATCAATGGCAAGGAGCAGAGTTGGAAGGGAGTTGACCAGCACCGTACTGAGGGACACCGAAGAGAAGTCGATCAGGACCTGAACGCCGATTTCCACGGTGCTCCACGGTACCAGTGGGGTGAGGGTTGACCCTCTGGCAAACTAAGATAGCTATGGTGTGGCCCATGTAGTTCGATGATTTACCTATGAAGAAATGGTGATTTTCCGTAGCAAACCGTTTGCCGAAGATTTCACCAACCCCTCAACCTCCAGTTGTTGATGATTAAGATCCGCCCAAAGCCCTTATGATTTTAGGGCTTCACCATTGGGAAGTTGGTTGAAGTTCCATGTAGCATGCATCAATCCTTGCCCCATAGTATAAAAAACTAGCCCCCCAAGAACCCAGGTTTGGTATGTTTGGCAATGAATCTATTCATCAATCATGGGTCCCTTTCTGGAAAAATGTTTTTAGCTGGGATGGGATTAGCTACCCGGCCTGGTACACGTTTACGTAACTATGGAAAGATCCACCATGCTATTAATGCGTAAATCCACTAGATCAATGGGCCATGTTCAATGGCAAACTGTTAGTTTACCAGAGGCTACATCCCATTAATATCCCATTAATATCCCATTGAATCACTATAAAGTCCCATTAAACCACTATAAATCGCATTAAGTCACTATAAATCCCATTAAATCACTATAAAATCCCATTAAATCACTATAAAATCCCATTAAATCACTATAAATCCCATTAAGTCACTACAAAATCCCATTAAATCACTATAAATCCCATTAAATCACTATAAAATCCCATTAAATCACTATAAATTCCATTAAATCACTATAAAATCCCATTAAATTCTTTATAAATCCCATTAAATCACTATAAATCCCATTATATACCAGAGGGTATCATGTTCATCCAAAAAATGCAAAAAAAAATCTCAGTCGTCCATCCCATCACTTGGAACTTTATCCAGAGGTACCGCGGCGATTTTTCCCAACTGAGTTGATGATTGGAGTTGTTATACAGATGTTGTTACCATGACTATTACTACATATATTCCAACTGCACTCCTGAATAACCCCATGAATATATATATATATATATGTATGTATGTATACCCATGAATAACCCCAACTGCACTCCCAAACCAGTTATATTCCAATTAATCACCATTATAAATCCTCTCAAATAAAAGAACATATTTACTTTAATCCTTTTTCCAAGAAAATTGGAAACCATAGGTATAAGGGTTGTATATATATATATCCCAAATGGTTTGAGTATTCCCATTGGATCATAAAAATCACCCACACTGTAGCCCCCAATGCTGCGCCAATTCTGCGGAGCATTGGCCCCCCGTCAAGATGCCAAGGAGGAGACTGCTGAACCTTGCTGGTCACCATCGGCCAGGCGGCCAGGTCTGGTTCACACATGACAATGAAAATCACCATATTTCTTTCGCTAACAGAGTATTAACATAGTATCTATATTATATATATATCACAATATTCACATTTCTGGATCTGGCTGATATAATTATAATTAATCTAGATATTACCATATGCTTGGTTAACATGGTATAAGCTATTTATCAACAAAATCAGGGTTTTCACCTATTGGTGGTTGGGAAGCTCCAAATCACTGGATAGAACCGACCTGCAGCTTTGGTTATCTGGAATAAGAATCATCCATGTTTCTGTTTGCAGCACGAGTCAAAAGAGAAGTGAACAAAGTTGAAAAAGGTTCATCATTTTCCCGCAATCCCAATTCTCCCAGTTACATCACAATTTCTCATGCTAAATCCCAAGGTGCCCACTTAAATCCTATAGTCTTTTCCCAATAGAACGAACATTTTTCATCTCAAAAAACCACCCTGCCATTGCCGAACGCGCCGTGCCCAAGTGACTCTCCACGCCCTGTGCGATCAGCTGCGATCCCAGCTGTACCCTGAAGGATGGGCCACTCACAGCACTCTGTGCCGCAAAGGCCGAGGTCATGGAGGTTAAGAGGACCTGGCCAGGGCCGTTTCGGCCGTTTCGCAGAAATGGGGACATTCATCTCATCTATAAAATGTAGAGATATGTAGAGATATGTAGGGTAAAACGAGATGCTGGATCTTTATATTTTTAATGTTTCTATATATATATATATATACACAGTGGATTCGCCAGTTTTTTTTCAACAAGCATGGTTTACTCAGCAAAAACAATGAGTCGGATCATATGTAGTATGATATATGATGATATGTGACTGTTTCATGTGGAGTTACTCAGTAAATTAGGATAATATAGACTTGTCTCCACTCTCCACTGTGTGGGTCTTTGTCAGAGTTCCTGTATTGGATGGTACATTGGTACATCCACATACTCCAACAAGCAACAAATCTGTGAACTTCACATCCTTGGGCAATTTGCAAACAAACACATACAACAAAAGCTATATAATATGCTGGGTCAACACAGCTTGAAAGACCAATATGAACCTTTATCTATTGGGCTGAATCGGCCACGAGGTCTTTAAACGTTGTCGAATGCACTTGAGAGTTTGAGTTACACATTCCACACGCAATCACCTGTAGTTTCCTCCGTCGGTAGATATTACATGATGAATTACTCAGTGCTACTTGGGGAATGTTCCCCAAATCGAGCGGATTCTTCCAGTTCGATGCAAATAACCCCCTGATTTCATATATGAAATCTGCCAGATTTTTTTTTGAATTTGGAACCAACGAGTCATACCAGGGTCATCAATCTTGGGTTGACACAAAAAGAATACGTTCGAATCCCGTGTGTCAAAGAAGTAGGCACCTGTTCTACCTTTGAGGGGAGTCCCTTGTAATATACGGGCTGCACCCAGTCAATCGGTACAATGATCCAAAATCCAACCCCCCGATGTGGCAAGAACTTACCAATCTTACCATAGCTTGGAGCAACCCTGAAATCTCCGGGATGTCCACTTTTTCGTAAGACTAAGGCTCAAGGCAGGGCTCAAACATCGAAGCAATGTTGGAAAACAACCCACTTTGACAATTCCTAGACCCTCCAAATACCCTCAACCCCACCTGGTAGGTGACCAACCAGGTGTTGGCAGCCAAGCGCCGAGCCTTCAGCATGGGGCCAAGCTCGTTTAATGGAGGACGGTATTATATAGCGAGGGTATAGCTAGGGTTCATGGCCATGATCAACTATATAGTTCAATGATCAACTATATATATATAGTTCAATTAGTTTTGTTTGAAACAATTTCAAAAAATCGGATCTTAAAACTGCGGGGCACCACCCTCTGGTACTCAAACATGGCTTGCTGGACCGTCTCCATTCAGCACCACGCATCTGCCCAGGAGTGAAAAAACACGTTGGTATATCTGAGGATTTCATCATCGCTAATTGATATTGGATATACCCCTTCACAAGAATATCAGTTTTTGGAACCAACACATCCAAAAACATCCATAGTTAAATAGTTGCAACATGTTGGGTTTGCCGGGGGGGTTTGCCGTGAGTCGGAATGAGTTTGCAAGAAGGGTAACATATGTTAAGATCATGTATGTCCATCCGCAGCCGTTTAGTAGGAGGAAATTTCAT
>Ga0126342_10010701_pt1 | contig 16423 bp, 16 predicted proteins | sample Cyp1metagenome_FD_92528 | JGI IMG/M metagenome (GOLD analysis project Ga0126342, IMG submission 92528) | Coral microbial communities from Lord Howe Island, Old Settlement Bay, Australia - Cyphastrea 1 metagenome | ecosystem: Host-associated > Invertebrates > Cnidaria > Coral ... | reverse complement strand
GAAGAAGGAAGAAGGAAGAAGGAAGAAGGAAGAAGGAAGAAGGAAGAAGGAAGAAGGAAGAAGGAAGAAGGAAGAAGGAAGAAGGAAGAAGGAAGAAGGAAGAAGGAAGAAGGAAGAAGAAGGGGGGAGGGGGGAGGGTAGCCACACACACACACACCCGGCACCTCGTAACTCTTCTCCAGAAAGACCTTGGTCACGGCGAGCTCCACGTTGTACCTCAGCAAAAGGGGTTGGGGGAGGATGGAAGGAGGAGGAGAGGAAAGAGGGGAGGGAGGGAGGGGGGAGAAGAGAGAGAGAGAGAGAGAGTGGCACCTTTGTTAAAATCTAGGGACCCTCACCTGGCAGGTGGGATTTATATTTGGAGCATTTTTGCTGAAGTACATGCAGGTTTTCGAAATAAATGTAAGCGCGGATGAGGGACATGTATTTTTGGACGCAAAATCCAATGGTTCAGCCCCTAAAGATAAGCTGACAGCACATGTTTCAGCACTGGTGACGTGATGTGCAAATAGAAGCACGTTGGACATGCAAACTCTGGAAATAAACGCCTGTGTGACCTCTGTGCCAGAAGCACATGTGCTCTCACGCATGTGAGCCCTTCAGAGTAAATCTCCCGGGATTGTTGTTCTGTCCTGAGAGGCGGCAGTTTGAAACGTGTTCATCGCAGGCTTAGACTGGAACGCATGCTGCATTTGTTTTGCCAAGCGGCAGAAACCTCCCAGCTCTCTCCAGCATCCCCATGAATCGTGCCATGCTATTCTTTTGCCAGAAAGCATGTCGAGGGACAACAGCTCTAAGACAAGAATTAGTTGCTTTCCAACACAAGCAGCCACGGTCAGTCTGGGCAAGCATCATTGCCAAGAACATCATGGAAATCCTGTCATCTGCCGCGTTCACCCGCGCTTGCCCCAAAACATGTGCAAGCCACTCCAGGATACAGCGATTGTTGTAGGCTTTCGCAGTCATCAGAATTTCATTGTGTTTTTTCACGATCTTAGCCACGGGTGAATCAGTTTATGCGCGCACACATTGACGTATAACACCTCGCAAAAGACTTAAACCGGACAAAAAAAAACATAAACTTTCCAAAGTGCCAACTTGACAGAGAATGGCGGTTGGGAACAGCTAATTTGTCGAGCTTTGCAAAAGGCTTTGAAATCCAAGAAGGCTGTGTCCAATCTTTTCTGCAAAGGGAGATTGCTATCGCCAAACCACGACATATCCAGCAAAGCCATCCTTAGTAGTAGCTACCACATCACCAAACACCCAAACAAAACGGACCCTCCCCAACGAACCAATGCACAATAAACGCGCACAACCCTCCTACACACCGGCACCAGTCAGCAGAACCAAGCATCAAACTGCACCCGTTCATACCATATAATAGGCCGAGATTAATCGCGTGCATTGTGCAGAAAGATATCAGCTGATGATGAAATCCGTATAGGCCGAGATAGGGGCCTCAAGCAAGGACGTGTGCGCACCATGTTATATGAACGCGTATAAACAATTTAAAACCTTGATCAATACTTGGTGATTTCACCAGCTGAGGAACATGGATTGCGCAGAGGGAGTTGCTCGTTAATGAAATCTAGAAGAGAATATTCACGGCCAATCTCATCTCCATCTTCGATCCGGAAATAAGCCTCATGCCCTCGGTTCCTCACATCACACTGACAGCATACCGACTCATGAACACCCCCTTTCCAGGATGCCTTGTGCTGCCACACCTGTTTATGCCAGAGCTGGTCGCCACGCAATTCCGTCACTGCGAAGCGCTTGCCTCCGCATATAGGTTTCCCAGAAAGTTTAGGATCAAATTCCTCTCCGAAAGGCCCGCTCGCAGGGTACACCCCTTCAAACAACAGGTTCACTGACCAAACGATGCGTCTAAGCACCGAATGAAGTGTCACATTTTGGTAGAGAAGCTTCTCATCAATCGAGAAGAGAAGCCAACGGCTCATGCGAATCGATCGAGGACGAAACAGGGGAAGACTAACGAAAATGCCTAGGACCTTTTGCACTTCGCCAAACGCAGGCTGCCTGACTAGCAGCGTCTCCGTACAAACCCAAAGGAATGTGAGAACGGCTCGCACCAGTATGCAATGCCCATTCAGCCCCAACTGCTCTCCAGTGATCCCAATATTGGTTCACTTGGCTTCGGGGATGTCCACTTTAACATCCATCATCAGGTACCGGATGACATCGTATGGTTCCAAAAGCTCAAGGGTGGCCATTTCATAGCCGCGATCATTCTTTGGGTTTTTGATTTTTGTTCTGATTTTCACTGTTGCCTGACTGCAGTAGAACCCTGCTGAAAAAATGCTTTTCAAATACCCACATAAAAAATGTTTGTTTTTTGCGAAAGAGCCAGGATGCAATTGGCACTTTGGCAAATCTCCAGAAATCACGAGATGGATTCCAGCTAGACAAGTTTCCCAATTTGCGGCTCTGCTCGTGCACATGTTGCGGTCCACTTTCCTCGCAACACCATGTGAACTATTAAGGTTTTGCCTATAGGAGTTGCAATGATGATGTTTCAAAGCCGAGACTCTGTGTGCTTTGTTTCAGTGAATATTTTGTGCGAAAGATGACTGTGCAATGCTAGTGCCAGGGGTCAAGCATATGCAAATAAAATCTATTCCCCGATCCTTCACTAACTGACATGGTCAGCCGAGAAGCTAGCACATGCTTCCTCATACCTTCCATAGACTGCCTGATGCTGGAAGCCTGCAATTGCAATGCATGGAGTTTGGTCACCCCAATCATAGATACGCGCTTCCAATCAGAAAACTACACCCCCCAATATCGTAAGTGTCCATAGCATTATCATCATATTCTCTTGGGTTTTTTACCGGGCTGATCCAAACTGCTAACATCTCGATCTCACCTACACCCCCGAACAGTCCAAGAAGTTGAGGCGCATGTGGAAAATTTCCAGAGCAAAGAAGATAATATCCCATATTGTGCCACTTGTGGTGGATTCTCATTATTTGGGGAGACATGAAAAGCCTGCTGGGTTGAACCGAAATATACCCAATTTAAATACTGTTTTTCCAGAAATCCAGAAAGCATTTATCTGTCCCAATCATAACCCATTGGATGGAGGCCCCCAATCTTGACGCGTTTGTCTGAGGGGCGCCAGAAGCAACTTGATCAACCACGTGCTCTGCATACAAGGCCTGCTGAGAACCTGCGCCAGGGGCATGGCTCGATGAACGGAATGGAGCGGTGCCTGTTCATTATCAGGCTTAAAAGAAAAGGCTTTCAAAAAGTGGCAGTTGTGTGAGCATATGGCACATCATTGTAGGTTTGTTGGCGTTAGCAGCAATGTCCTTTGACCCGTGCTGCGGTTGATGTAGATCAGGCAGCTTCCCCCATAAAGATCCTCTTCCAAAAGTCAGATTTGAACCGCAACGGTTCCAAACATGGAAGCGTGGCAAGGACCACTCAGCTTCCCTAAGATTGAGCAGCCTAAAATGCTGCAAACTCAGCGCCTTCGCGGCAAAACTCCATCCCAGCTGGCAACGACAATTCACGTCAACATGTTCGAAGCCGGAACATGTTTGTAGTCTGCTACTCATTTTTGAAACATGACTCAGCCTGAAGGCGGCCCCTAAAGTATCATGACCCAACTGCGATGTACCATGTGAGACATTCGGCCTCCAAGGGTGGCATCTCGAATAGCCTACCTACGTAGATCTACAGACTCAAGCCCAAGATTGCTTGGCATCCCTGAACTCAGCCAATCTTCGTTTGGCTTCATCAGCAAGACCCGCCAGTGCAGACACCTGCGCAGGGAATTTGATGCCACCAGTTCTGAGATATGGGAACACACATATGTGTTGAAACATGTTGAAACCAAATATGTTTTTGATACCCTGGGTCTGAAAGATCAAAAAAGACCAGGATGATGAAGTAAATACATGTAAGATATGCCAGTGCTGACCAATATCGCTTGACCCCAAGTCACACATGCCTCATCTTTCTCGAAGGCCGCCAAAAGTGGCTTGCGAGCGGTGGTCAAAACCGTCTTCCAATTCTGAAGCTCGCTGGCCATGGCGTTGCGCATTGCATCGTTGGACCTGGGCATTGGACTGGGATAGATAACAAGAGGGTGTGGTTTTTGGGACGTTTGTGAGCCATGATGCACCGCATTACCCACTGGATTTTTTATCGGAACCCTTGCCCAATCCATAGATGCAACCAAAAGAACACACAGAGATATAGGGGATCGTTGGGCATATCTGCTATGTTAGATGGCATGAGGCATGAGGTAGCAAATGAAAAACATATCTAGTTCATGCAGATTCAAAGTAAATGATATCCAATGAGGGTATGAAGTGGAAGTTTCCGTTTAAGTGCAAAATAAATGTGTACATATCAATATATGTACATGTAAAACCATGTAAACAATAAAGCTAATATACTACAATATATATATATATATATATGTACATAACACAGAGAGAGAGATAGATATATACATATGTGTGTGTGTGTTTTACATGCCTTTGTCCCAAAATATTGAAACAATGGCTCCCCCTTTGCGATTGGTTGCTGAACTGGACAACATGAGGGGAAAGATGCTTCAAACTTGCCACCGCATGGGTTTTGTTCTGACTACTGGAGGCCCTAGCAAATAAGGGGCTAATGAAATCCAAGGGTTGCGGTGGTTTGACGGCAAAAACCCAGTGAGGGAATTAAAGCCAATCTGAGGCTTCTGCACTGTCTGGCATTTGGCCTCACGTTTGGAGATGTCCTGGATTGCTGCCAGGACTTGGCCAAGCACCTGGGCATCGATGGTACCAGGGAAATAAAATTAAGCAGGATAGCGATAATGGAAATAGAGTCTTATACTTTTTCTTGGTGCCTTCTTTGCTGCATTCCGACGTTCCCTTTTTTCCTTTTCTTGATCAGCTTTCTGCTGTCGTTCCTTTTTCTTCAGATCCTGTTCCGCTTCTTTCTTCAACTTCGCTTCTCTCTGTTCAGCTGTTTCCTTCTTACTTTTCTTGTTTTTCTTGTCCTTTCCTTTCTTTGTCTTCTTACCTTTCCGTTCCTTTTTCTTCTTGGCGGCCGCGCTCTTGGCTGTACGCCTAGTTTTGCCTGTTTTCCCTGAGCTCTTTGAATCCGACGACGACGAGCTGGACTGACTGCTGCGACTAGAGGACGACGACTTGGAACTGCTGGAAGATACCTTTCGCTTCTTGCTTTTCTTCTTCTTTGACGGTCCCGGTTTCGAATTCTTTGGGGTATCATCATCACTACTGTCCTGGTCATCATCCCTTTGTTCGAACAATTGTTCCAACACTTCGTCACGCTCTTCAGCCACATATTCTTCATCCCAAACTAAGTAAAGCAATTTGCCAGGCCTGTCAGGATGGGCCTTAGTGTCAGCCTGCTTGAGATTTGGATCGTTTTCCTTGGTCTGACAAATTTCTGTTGCAACCTCGTGGCTGTCGTATTTCATTGCAATCTGCTCAAAACTCAACCACCGCCTCCCACCGCAGTGGGTAGTCTTGTGAGATTGTTTCATCCTAACGATCAAAGAGCTGGAGTCCCAATTTTCGTTCGCTGCGACCCATTGCTCGTAGAGCAGCTGCAGCTTCCTTGTCTTTGATTGCTTTCCACCTGTACATTTGGATGTTGAAAATCAAATACATCAACAACAAAAAACAATTGAAAGAATCTTCATCACTTGTAATATTGACTGTGGTTCTTTCCTGGATCATTCCGTATGTTTGGGGAGTTCCGTGGTCCCTGTCAAAATATATCGATCTGATCTTTAGAAGGAATCATTAAAGTCCTGAGCTGTATGGTATGTGACGTTTGTTTGTTTCTTGGAAACATCAACAGGATTTCGAAACGACAAGAAATACAAAGTGAGAAAGGATGAATTAGTAGAACTGAGTTGCTGCCCACCAGCCGTTGCTCTCATGCTCGCACTTGAGGCATCCATCCATGGCCTGCTCTGGCATTCCGGGCCAATTTCTTCACTTCGGGCAAAGCTAAGTTGCCTTGGCATAGCGGAAGGAGCGAGAGGGGAAAGTGGTGGATCCTTGAGGGACATTTATGACTATCGGTTCCACACTGTACCTGATCATTGCATTGGGTTCATTGGGAGCCTGGCTATCCAAGCTTCTGTAAAATCGCATCTTCCTGTTGTGCAATTCTTTATCTCGCTTCTTTCGCTTCGGCTTGGTACCTGGTGGACCTGGTGCCACCTGCTGGTCAGGGGGGCGGGCCCCTCAGTCTCAGAGGGCAATGGGGATCGCATGGAATTTTCTAGGTCATCATCTGAAACCATGTCCTGGGTAGTTGCCCTGGCGAGCATCCCCAGAGGGTCCTCTTGAGAGTCACGTCGTTCAATCTTCACATCAGGTGCGGGGGCAGCCATAGGACCACCCCCACCTTGGTTTCCCGGGGCAACTTGACTAGGTGGGTTCTCATTCTTCTCTGCAACCTGCTTGGGGGTGGACGGCGGCTTTCCACCCAGCGGCTTTTTCTTCAACTTGCTTTTCATAACTTTCTTTCCCTTTTTTGCATTCTTTTGGCATTTGGCTTCTTTTTTCTTGGCTGCGCCAGATGAACGAGGCACACTGGCAGCCGGGGCTGTTCTCTCAGAAGTAGACGGTGTTTGAAGCAAAGCCCGACGTGGGGTATCAATCTCCCCATCATTACCACTGGCACCGCCCATCACAAGTGTGGCCTGACTATCTATGGAGTGCAGTGATGGAGGGGTGCAAGTTCCCTGACTCTTGCCCTTACCATTACCTGATTCCCTTGATCCAGTCCCAGGAGATTCAGATGGCGTGGTGCCCTTGGCTTTTGCTCCTGGAGTGGCCGGCTGGTATCAATGATGGGCATCTTGTCAAAGGCATGTTAAGGGACCATGGGCCGGCATATGGAAATATTTTGCATTGCTATACCAAGAAAGATGATGCTTATAAAAATGCCGCCCGGGCCGTATACATCGATGGTACTCAGCATTCATGCGGGCATAATCTGAATTACAATGCGGCACTGGGGATTTCGAAACTGAATCGTGCTATAAACTATGAACTTTTGATTTAGAGCTGAAAGCATCTGAAAACTGGTGACAAAGAAATTGGCTACCAAACTCAACCCTTTAGAGTTGAGGTTCCTAGGTTTTAGAGGGATAGTATACAAACGGGCCCAAGATAAAATTATACTTTTTGACATGAACACATACTCGCCGAGACTAGTTTGGATGAGCTGGACTAGGGCTGGACCCAATCACACAAACTCTTACAGATCATTTTTTCCAATTCACAAATTGAACTCCCCCAACGTAACCTTGCACACCACAGTCACCACAGTGTCCTGATGGCGCCTGCTTGGGCCGCTTGGACTGTTCAACCAAGGTTGCAGCGCGCTCACGGCGCTCTTTGGCCGCGGCCAAGATTTCCTGCACCTTTGAAGCTCCACCCATGGTCGCTGGCTGTAGCGCAAGTAATATTCTCACTGTTCTAACCCACATAGATTGGCAAAGAATGTGTGTATTTGACTATCCGCCTAAAAAGGCTATCGGGCTTTATTGCTTTAACCTCCTGGGAAATCTATTTCAAGCAACTTCTACTGACCAGCGAATTGCGTGTTCCTTTGAGCCACCTGGAATCACGAAACAAGAGCGTGACCACCAATTTGCTTCGAACATTGGTTTTTGGGGGTTTCTGGGACCACGCAAAAGTTTAGTCGAACCACCCAAAAGTTTAGCCGAACCACGCAAAAGTTTAGTCGAACCACGCTGTTACCACGCGGTGACCACGCCCTCACATTTTTTTTGCTTGAAGCAAAACAAATTCTCACTGAAACCCTATGTTGGTCCACCTGGAGGAGTAAAAGTCCAATTTTGCTGGGAATATTTCTTTCACAGTCCTACATGGTAACGCTAAAGCTTTTTACCACCAGTGCACCGATGAGAACATAAAGTTCGGGATCCAAGCATCAGTGCTCGGCAAATGAATTGATGCCGCAAGGCAATCACTATTTTGCATTGCAGAACCCACCATAAGAAAAATAGCAGTTAATCTTTGAGACATAGAATAGCCAATGGGGATCCGGCAACATCCATATACTAACCGCAGTGCCCCTGTGTGGATTCGACACAGGGTATCAGGGTATGGTACAAGAATTTCAAAGCCCAATTTTGATCTTGGGGTGGTAGCGTCCTTCCTGGCGCTCCTTGCAAAGGAAGTCATGGATCGGCTCCAACTTTGCCATCGACCAGGAGCTCATAGGAGCAGCCTCGGCGAGCAAGATGGCAGGCATATAGGAGCAGTCTGCCAAAACTGTTTTGGGATCCTAAAAATGGCCGATGGTATCAACATAGACCCCTATCTTGGGTTCATGTCTTTTATCTAGGATTTATGTTTATTTTTCTACGGTGGCATTACTAATTTGCATGGTAGTTGTCAGTCTCTGCGGTGCAGCCATTCCAATTGCAAATCAACACCCGAAAGGCCCTATACTATACTCTACTCATTAATCTTTCATGGGTGATATAAATCTAAGCGCCCTGATAAGAAAAAGAAGAACAGTGCCCTACCCAAACACTTTGATAGACGCACACACAGAGAGAGATATATAATATTATATATATAGAAATTATGTTATATTTTTTACATATCTCATTGAAACCTGTCTGCCTGAGCCACCCAGAATGCTTTTATTTAACTTTAGATTGGGGGCTTGCCACAGCAAGTACTTGAGGTCAGGCATATCCGTTTGATCGCTGACCACCTTCCGCAGTTGCTTCGGATTGTTCTCCTGGGAACGTTAGGCACAGACATGTAGAGGGCTGAAGGCCGGCAACAATGCTTTTTTTGACTACTTGTATACAAGTATGGATGGTAAGCAGCACAATACATATACTCAATACGTTCGCGATAACCCCCCCAAAAAAAAACAACACCTGGAGAGTTGCCGAGCTGATGTCTCATTATTTTTCCAATAAGCATAGATCTTTTCAGAAATTGTTTCTGAAACTCTTTCAACAAGTGGGATCATGGTGAAAACCATTTCTTGGGAATGCAGAGGAGGATCGATGTATTTACGATGGGTGGAGGCAACTTTCTGCCCATATTCTGGTGGATAAGCTGCGCTTTTCTTTAAGCCTTTTCCTCCTTTCCTGGTAGCGAGACAAACTAGCATAGTGATATTGATCGATTGTTGCTTTGCTCTGAAACATGAATCAAATTTGAAATTGGCTTGGTAGACAATTCAAGAGATGTTTTCGGTTGATCACTAGCGGAGCTTAGTCCCTCACACTTTCTTGGCACCTTTGCTGTCCCGGTAATGGATCACCATTTCCAGCGAAGCCTTCCTTTTCAATCGCTTCTGCACTTTGCGTGGTAGGCGCTGATAAAGTTCTCCAATCCACGGCCTCACAACTACTCTGGTGGAGCCGCATGGGGGCAGCCAGTGAAGGACAAGGTTTTGCAACTTGACAAGCAACAGTTCTGGGGATTGAACACTGTGGCCATGCAAGTTGAAGGCTTGGGGACACAATGTCCCCAAGTTGCCATCCAACTTAGTAATGACCAACAAAGGCAGCGGAAACAGTGAATATAGGAAAGCAGGTTAGTACAGTGCATGTCATGTTACCGATATTCTGATATGTTTGTCAAGCCACAAGTTTTGGATCCGGAATTTAATCACATCATTGCCCAGGTCACTCAGCATAGTGGCAAGCTCTTTCAGGTGTTTGAAATGCTTCATGACACTGGAGCGTGGCTGCTCCACACAAAAGTATACAGATCGAGCGAAACATACAATCAGTAAGAGACAAAGTCGGCTTGTGATCCTTAGATGCGGCGCTGCACCGGCGGAAATGGACTGACAAAATCTGACAAATAAAATATACAGCCAGTCGTGGGCATGTCCATTAGAGAAAAGTTTTTGAAACCAACAAGACCAGATATTAAATCATAAGGCATGTACGATATACAAATATTCGTTCAACTCCTGCAACTCCTCACCTAGCCAACCTTATGTATTAATTCGTTCTGTGACACCCACTCCTGACATGTTTGCCATTGAGGTTCAAATTTCCTAGTTGAACTGAAGGAGCTTTCGTATCGCCTTCTGGGTTCTTTTTACTCCGCAAGGTTGTTCCGCGGGACGCCCATATAAAACTATTGCAAGGAGGTCCTGCATGTAATAGTGCGTCCTCGGCCAAGCGCAAGGTGAGCTGCGTTGCTCGAACAAACCCCATCCTGGGCGACGAGCGTGGCAGCGCAATTAAATCTTAGGGGTACGGGTGATATAATATAAAATATAAATTGCAATATTAAGAACATATAATATAATAGCATAATAGAGGAAACCCGACACATCAATTTTCCTTCTGGTGCTGATCTATCAAAGTCAAGGATCGTTGAGGTGAAATCATGGATCTTTGGGTGCAGGACATTGTCGTAAGGCTCCCTTAGAAGGACTGGGCAGCACCAACCCAACTTTGAACTCTCCATCTCAGGCATTGGAGGAGGGCTGCTCACATCTGAGATGCCAACGCTCGCATGGACTCCTGGCCTGATTGGCAACTCGTTTGGTATGCTGGACTTATATAGCAGTGCAATCCACCAGCACAATCAAAATACTGAGCGCTAAACAAAAGCCATTGAAGACACTCATTTGTCCGGAAAATAGGTCCAAGCAGGACAAGTTCTCGGAACGGGCAAGCTAAATTCATGGCGCAAATTAGATCTGATAAGCCAATCAAGATGTTGTGTATCAAAACATATTTGAACTGGGTGTGAGGCGCGGGGCACCCCAGAACTGTTCTCAGCGACGTAATCCAGAAGGTGAAGCCTGACAATTCCAAATGGAAAGTGCAAGTTCTCACGGAAAACAAATTGAGCGCCATCTCACTAGGACTGCAAGTCGAATCAACCATTTCCGCTGAATTCAACAAAGAAGCATTACCAGAGGCACACCCATGGCCAGCATGACTTTCATGCACTTGGGTGTTACTCCAAGAGAGCATCCACGGGCCATGGTGGCACAGAGATCTATCTACCTAAATGAAACCGGCTCCACTGAGTGCCTGGGCCAAGATTCTGACAACAAACAGTTTCTAGCCTAACCCGATCAATCAAGTAGCATGACGTTTTCCAAGGCTTTCATTTTCAGGTCCTGCCACAAATGGTTCCGCACAATCTTTTTTCCCCGATCGAGAATTGCGGGTGCATATATGCATCACAAGAAGCAAAGCCTTTAGGACCTGTAACCATCATCCAAAACCCAAGAGGTCGTAGCGCTGATTCACCACAACAATGCATTTTCAATGTGCTGTAAACTAATGGGTGAATGCTTTACCGTGTCCCAATCAAATGCCGTTAAATCATTAATATCCTGTACTCCTCTTGGACCATCCTTCAACCAGCTAAGTTTGCGAGCACTCATCCAAGATTTGGACAATAGATCATGAAGGGATCAAGGTCCACCCGGCCATCAGCAGCGCCACGTCCCATCTCAGCTGCAGGTGATCAATCTTAATCTTAACCATGCAGAACTGAATGGAGGGGATATTAAGAGTGACCGGCTGTACATGCAAGACACGCATTATGATAACAATATGGTTTGCATATGTGCATAATATATGTATATATATGATATATATATATATTATTTAAAACATTTATGAATTAGAGTATATACTGGTACTTCAAGAAGGCTGGGCCAGAGCGTCAACGAAGAAGTGGCAACTGAGCACACGGCGCTGGAGCTGGGAGTGCCTCTTTGCTCAACTTCGACCAGTAGAGGCTGACGCCGCCAATGCGATTCACCTGCAACTTGAGTGTTGTGTTGAAGAGGGGAGGATTGTAAAGTGGCCCCCGGCCTCATGTGCAGAGGTCAAATGATCATTCACCTTCTTGCAATGCTCCGAAGTAACAGGGGAGACATAGAAGCTCCCACAAGAGCGGTCCAGCCTGGGCACGCAAAGCCAACCACGTTTTTCAAAAAATGTTTAGAAAAAACAGCTCCCACTTTACTTCGGGTGATCCCCACCATGGCATTTCAAGGCATCCATTCTGACATTCTATCTTGCATTCTGTTTGGCGTTGTAATTTTCCTGTTTATTTGCCACCTCCAAGAGCTTAAAACAGACAAAAAGGGGTTCCTTGATCCTTGTTGCAACTTTTCCTTGGTGGGGGCTTTCTTTGGGGGTCAGCGGGAGGAGGAGTAGGAAGGTGAGGAGGAGGAGTTGCAGCGGCACCTTTGCTAAACCTTTGTTAAAATCTAGAGACCCTCACCTGCAAGGTGGGGAAATTAAGACCCCAGCAGCACCCCGATCGATGAAAGCTTTTCACCAGAAGCTTCACCAGGGACTCCACGAGGCGCTCGCAGCGTAAAGGACCTGGAATGCATTTTTTTGAGGTGAAACAATCTGAAAGAAAACCGGTTGGATCTAAGAAAAAGACTTCTTGTCCGCCAAATGCGACGGCAAAACCAAATGCTCCATTTGTGCAGCAGAGCTCTCCAGCTTAGCGACATTTTCTTCCTGTCAATTGGGAAAAAACTTGCACATCTTAAACAGGCACGCCATATTTTCATAGTATTCTTAGGTGACAAGGCCATGTATACCGAAACACCCAAACATCCCGGGGATCCTTGTAGTTGACCTTGTCAGATCTTTTCTTTTTTGGCGTTCCTCTCCTCTTCGGGGTAGCCCGCTTCCTTTCTTGTGGCGTCTTGGCTGGGGAACCTTCTGACTTAGCCTTCTTACGCTTGTTGGCACGCTTTGGAGTTTTCTTCGGGGTTCCGGTTTCACATTTTCGCTTTGGGGTGTGAGACTTCCTACTTCGTCGACTCCTACGCGGGGGTGTTTTGGTTGGTGTCTTTGCTTCCCTCTCCTCCTTCTCAACATCCTTCTTAAATTGTTTGGCTTCAGCGCGCTCAGCTGTTGTTGTTGATGCAGTGTCTGGAGGTGTGCTTGTATGCTCAGCTTTGGGACGGGACTTAGCTAAGGCATGGTCTGCTGGGAGTGCTCCGGGATGCTCGGCAAAGAATTTGTCAATGTTCTCACGCGATGTGTCGCGCTCCACGGGTTTTGCTGCAGCTGTCTGTGGTGGTGGCGGGGATGCAACATCTACCTTGGGGACTTCAATGCTTGCTTCCTGACTGGGCTCTTTTTGCTCACGCTTCTGCTCGGGCTTGCTACCTGATGCCTTTCCCTTTGGGGCCTTCTTTGGGGCGCGTGAGCGGCCGCGACCTCTCCCCCTACCCCTTCCGCGGGATTTTTTTCCCTCATCCCCACTTCCATCGCCATGCTCATTTTTGTACTTGTTGTCTGGATCTTCCTCTGCTGCTGACTCTTGCTCGATGTCTTCTTTCATTGCTTTTCTCACTGCCGCTTGGGCCTGCCAATATGTACGCCATGCCCAAGGGCCCAAGAAAGCCCTCCACTTAAAACATGTTTTTTTCAAACAAATGAGCGACTAGTGCACCTGCAACAAGTCAATGTTGTTCGACGAAACTCCTCTCAGCAGGGCCATTGCCGATACCTCAGCCTGTGACTGCAGGGAGCCATCAGCAGGTGGAGGGAGACTCGTCAAAGGCTGTCGGTCCTGGCAAAGCAAGGCAAATTACGGGTGCGGTATACAATGGAAGTTGGGAGGGAGAAGCAAAAGGTTCAGTATACCTATATATATATATACACGTATATTATTATATACATATACCTATGTTCATACATGTAGATATAATATACCTGCACATTGAAATTGCTTAATCGCTCACTAGTATAACATATAAAGTCTTACAGGTATCCAAATGCAATCCCAGCCTTATTTGTTCCTTTTGATGTTTTGTTCTTCTTCTTTGGGGGCTCTTCTTCATCAGAATCCAATTCTGCAGCAAATGAACCCGGAGATGAAGGTAAGGGAGCTACTTCTGGCTCTACTGCCGGTCGGTTTCCCTTCAACAAAGCGTCACCCTCCTTGTTCATGGGAAGGAAATTGGGATGGGTCTGACCTTTCACCATTTTGCTGCCAGCACTTGCTGCAGGGGAATCATCTTGATCCTCACCTTCAACCAACAAAGTATTTTGGTGCATGCTTTCATCGTGACATTCTACTGGCTCAACACATTCGTCATCCATAAACCCTGCTTCTTTCTCACCCCCCTCTGCCCCACACTGACTGAGCTGCGCGAGAGAGTTCTGAGCGTCAAGTTCCTTAACCTCTTGGTCTGAAAGAAATGGAGTGGGTGGTGTGGGCGGTGGCTGGCTATCTGGTGGCGGGTGCAACGGGTAGTGGGATTCCTTTTCTTTCTTGGGAGTAGCTTCGCTTTTCTTCCCAGCCTACATGCATGACACATTGTGAGTATATATGCTAGATTCACTTGCCTCTAACAAAAACCTGTAGCATTATATCCTTGAAACGCCTGCTTCGCAAAAGTGGAACGTCCTTTCGTAGGAATCTTTTTCTTCTTGCCCTCCATGAGTATGCCTCTGTCCTGGAAACCACGCTGCAGATTGAAAGTTACAAAATCATACAAGTTAAGTCGGACAAAGGAAACAGTTCGAACTCTGGCCAAGAAAGGAAAGCCAGACCTGGAAAGCTGCCAGGGCCGTGTCTTTCAGGCACTGCATTCTTTGATGCCCGGACCTACCCAAGAGAATCCAAGAGATTCAATCAACTAATGGTTGACTGGACTGGACAGTACCCTTGCATCGGGATATCGCATCACTTGGTTGCAGACATAGGAGGCAATGGCACGGTGTAGGCCCGCTTCTGTGCGTGCCCAAGCCTGCATAAGAAGAAATTTGACGTTTTTCCCCCTAAATGGTCATCTAGAAACTGCAAAAGGCTTTGATGGAAAAACAATCGCAGTCACAACACCGAACCTGGTGTTGTTTAGGATCTGAAAAATTGGGGTTGATGCCAAGCTCAGCGGATGCCCAGGGCTTCCTGGAACAGACCCATGAGGACCAGTGTACATCGATGATTAACCCCAATCATATGAAGACATTAATGACATTATATTTCTTTGAATGCACCAAGCAATTGCAGTCCGTCACTTCTCCCTGCGTCGGCAAATCGCCACCAAAAGTAGCAATGAAGCCCATGCCCTGCTCATAACTTCCAGGTAGCACTACCTGCATACTGAGCTTATAAGTGATTTCCCAAGAAACAAGACACACTTTCACTGACATTTGAAGAAAGGACAAACGTAGCATCGATCAATAATTGGGAGATGGATTATCAAGGCCTCGTCGGCTCCAACTTTTCCCTTGTGCGGTCCAACAAAGCTAAAGACCTGGAAGTGCGGTAGGGCCCTACCCGCATCACAAGGGGTTGCAAGGGAGGATGATGGAGTATGCAAATCTTATCAAACGCTTGGAATTGCACCTTTCGCTTCTCTTCTCGCAGTTGCTTCCTTCTCAGCTTGAGATACTTTGGACCACATTGGTCGCGGTAATACTCCTCTCGTACAAGCACCCACAAGAGGGTTGAAAAAGGCTTGATTCCACTGGTGGTCCTTTTTATTCCAACATTTGCGGTGAATACTGTTGAGAAAATATGTCAAAATATTTTAAGCATACATGTGTCCGCTGCTTTCTCAAAGGGTACCCCCCGATCCTTGAGCATTGCGAGGCGGACGTCATCCAGCTTTGGACGAGTTGGCATCAGCCAACCAGCCAGCACTGCCGGTCAGCAGCGCAGGAAAAAAGATCAAGAGCTATGAGCCGCAGGTGGCCCCCATGCAAGAATAATCCAATACAGCGGCAGCGTAACATCAAAAGTGGTGATGGAACTGTGACGCAAACATTAGAGGTCTGAAATTGCACCAGGAAAACACCGTATATGCATGCATGGGTAGGGGGGGCGCCACCTTTGTCACCAAGGGCTTCATCATCGGAGCTGCTCTGCATGAAAACGTTGGCTTGGAAATCCTCCATGAAACTCATACCTAATGGGGCATTGCTCGTTGAAACCAAAATGGAAAATATATGACGCGGGGTTACAATCACAATCTCTGAGGATGCAGCTTCGACTGAGGGCCCTCTTCATATCGATTCCCCATAGATATCAGCCTTGGACAGGCTTCATGGTTTCCCATGGTTTCTCTTAAGAGGTCTAACATCAGCCCCCACACTAACAAGATAACAAGAGTGTCACATCATCCATCTAGATTGCTGGCAAGAAACACTAAAGGTCCAAGGGAAAATTGATCAAATAGTCCATGGCAGTCGGGTGGCAGCAACGACGCTCCCAGCAGGGTAGAGGGGTTATAATTGGATTGCCCAAAATATTTCCTCATTTGAGCTGAGCCATCATTGGTTGGAATACCAAATCTTCAACACACAGATGATCTGATCCCGTTGCTCGATGCCAATGGTTTTGGGATGAAAGAACTACAGCATATAGCCACCTGAGCCGCAAAGACATCCCAG
>Ga0126342_10010700_pt1 | contig 16424 bp, 13 predicted proteins | sample Cyp1metagenome_FD_92528 | JGI IMG/M metagenome (GOLD analysis project Ga0126342, IMG submission 92528) | Coral microbial communities from Lord Howe Island, Old Settlement Bay, Australia - Cyphastrea 1 metagenome | ecosystem: Host-associated > Invertebrates > Cnidaria > Coral ... | reverse complement strand
TATGCCAGATAGAATGTCAAATAGAATGTCAGAAGATATGTCAGATAGAATGCCAGAAGATTTGCCAGTAAGAAAATGTATAAATGTCATGGTGGGGATCACACGAAGTAAAGTAATTTCTATCGGATTATATATTCCGTAGCTGATGTTATAAGTACTTATAACTGGTAAAGGGACATAACTGTAACTTTGGTTTATGATAGACATATTGATATTTACTGGGATTTTTAATTAAACTTTGAAGTAGGGGGCACCACGTTGTGACAAGTGAGAGCCAAACTCCTTCGACTGCCACCCCAAATGCACCGAGGCGTTTGCACACAAGGTTCAACAACTTCAGTGGAAAAGATGTGTATTTTTTCTAAAACAGGCTGATCCAAATATATTGAAAGCAATCCTCCCTGGCCTTCCATTTCCAGAGCGCAGCTTCACCGACGAGCCTTTCCTCCTCTTCCCCTTGGAAGCTTCCCCTTCAACCAAACAGATGTCTCCAGATGTTCATTGTGCGTCTTCCGCGTCTGCGCCCGCTGCCCAATGAGACAAGATGGAAACCTGCTGGGGCCCGTGGGGCCCGTGGCCAGTCGGCTCCCCCGCCACCAATGTGGATCATACAAAATGGGGCACCCTAAAACAGATTTGCGTTGGTTTATGACTCGCATAACTAGAGTTTATGGTAGATATAATTAGAATAAATAGGTTGCATAAACTACCTTATAGCTGTGGAGCCCACTGAGCCCACCTTGCAATTGATGCCTCAAGACGCCTCAAGACTCAAAACTCCTAATGTTCAAAGCATGACCCCACACCCAAGCAGCCAGCAAGCAAATCTCCCCTGGTATTGTCCCGCATCTGAATTGGCCTGATTGGATATGAATAAGTCATCAACTAGCTATACTCATCTGGATACACATGGATGTGTATAACACGATTATATGAACAAAACAAACACGTTGTGAAACTGTTTGAAAACTCCTGCAAAACGTGGCCCCAATGTTTTTTTTTGGGGGGGGAGAGGGTTACACATTCAGTGATTCAGATACCCTGCCTCATCTTAAGTTTCTGACCAGCTATATGTAAAGAAATGTAAAGAATATATCTCCATGTCTCTAAAAGGGATATACTAGGATCTACAGTTATGGCCCTTTACTTTACCAATTCTAAATGCTTATAAAATGTTGTAAAAATGGGATTATACATTCCATGAAGGGGGTTATTTCAGTGACTTATAGCTGGTATTTCGGGCCATAACTGTATTCTCACTTTAAGTTGCAATTTTCAGACTTCAAGATGTGTTTTTTTCCAGGTGGGATGCGAACTAAGGTAAGGTGAAGCCAAGAAACCATCCCCGCAATCAGCCCCGCCCAAACAATAAACAAGGCAAATCTCAATGTTTTTCAACCCCTTGTGTTGGAGGGCCGGTGACGACATGGCAGTGGCTTTCCCTCATCGTTGAAAGCCCAGGTGCCACCAGAGTCATTGGAAAGCGCAGATCTGCATCTACTTCCTGGCGGTGCCAACGATTGCTGGGTGAATACCCGGCCTGGTAAACAAACAGTTTGCGAAAAAGGCCCAGTCGAAATAGCGAAATAGTTGATTTACCCATTAAACATGTTGATTTTCCCATAGTTATGTAAACGTTTACCAGAGGCTAGTAATTACCTTCATTTTTTCATTGGCTTCCCAGAACAGTGGATGGTAAATATGCCCGTGTCCCCCCATTTTACACCCACTCTTGTTGGTTAATCCGATGGAAAAATCAAGGAGAATACCATGCCAGCAACACTGTCAGTCCTCCAAGGCCTAAGTGGGCTTATCCTACCTATATAAAACATATACATGTACAACATAATTATATTCGTGAACCCCCCCATCCAAAAAAATGTAGAATCCTACTAAATAGTGATGACATTTGTTTCCATCTTTCTTGGGGATACCATCTGCCTTCTGACATTGTCAATAAAACACTTACAATGTTCCTGGAATTCACGCCTAGTCGCAGCTCACTCCTTTCTTTGAGCCTATGTTCAACCCAAAAACCTCGCATCCAAACCTCCTCTGTGTCTAATGTGGTAATCCTATATAATCCACATAAACCAAATCGCCAACACAAACCATTGTTTTTGGGATTATGGATATTAATGCGGTAAACCCAGTGATAAACCTACCATTTGGGGATGGTTTAAATCCAAACAATTTATGATGATTTTGGGGACGGTGTATATCGTTGGGTTTACCATGGTTTACCACATTAGGACAAATGACCCATGCTCGGACAACAGGCTTCATCCAGCCCCAGCCCCCAGTCCCTCTCCTTCAACCCCCAATGGGTGCTATTCCGTGCAGCCAAGGCTAACCGCAAATCCTCAGCCAAGTGACGCAAAACGTGACGCAACAGGTTTGGGGGGTGCCAAACCATGGGGATGTTCCGAAGCCCTGAAAACTCAGCCCTGAAGCATCCCATCCCCGCATCCCCCAAATATTAAACACCCCTCAGAAACGGTGGATGTAAGGGATTGAAACCACAACTTCTCAGGACGAAGGATCGACAAACGCATGGATTGTCATGGAACTCAACCGAAAACAATGAGGGTGCCAAGAAAGCGACAGTAACGGCGAGGGACTAAGCCTAAGCAACAAAACCAACAACATAACAACCTAGAAGGGCTCTCCGGCGATTGTTACAATATTTGTTTTGGATCAACAATGACATTTATATCTGCAACGTGGGGAGGATAAAAACTGTAGACCACACGATGTAGCGGGAGTAGTTGGAAACGTTTCGTGGAACCCAACTGGAACGAAAGAAATGTGTAGATAGCGGAGATCATTCACAAAACCATGAAAAATTGTGTGGTGACGATAGCGAACATCCAAAGCCTAGTGGAATTATAAACCAACTTACCTACTGTTTGGGGGCCCCATCTTTTAGGCTTGATCCCCTTCATCATCAAAAACCGCAAACAACTCAATGGAGAGTGTTTTTTTTCGGGACAATTTTAACCGGAAAGCCACATGATCTGAAGATGGGAACATCCATCCCAGATGCGACCATGGTGCTGGAATATTTACCTACAAAACTTTTTTTTTTTTAAGTAGGTCAATATTCCACAATGTGAGGCCCCCGTTCGATAGCTAATTAAGTTGGTGCAAATAACTCCAATTTCACTATGGTTTGTGGTATTTATATGTATTTATACAATGTGAGGCCCCCAAGATATAAGTTGGTTTATAAGCCCCAGTAACTATAGTTATAAATACCATAAACCATAGGTATTGGAGTTATAAACCAACTTAGCTATCTAGGGGGCCTCGCATTGTAACTATAGTTACTGGGGCTTATAAACCAATTATAACTGGGGGGGGTCCACATTCCAGCACCATGGTGACCGCACCTGGGCATGGTTTCCGGTGACCGATCCATTGATTGACCGAGGATCTTTGTCAACCACAAAGCGACCCTCCACGGCGTTCACAGACACCTTACTCGAGGACTGGAGGACTGGATTTTTCTGAGGATGGGGGTGGTTTTTAGAGGGGATAACCATGGTGAATATGGTTTTTTATACGGTTTAATATGGTTTAATATTGTTTTAGATGGTTTAATATGGTTTGATATGGTTTGATATGGCTTAGTATATAACATGATTTTTGCTAATGGGCTAATAATGATCAATTAATGGTTACTAATGGGTATGCTATAGCTGTGACAAAATGTGTCAAATGGTTAAGTTATAACCTCACCACAAGGGATATATGATTTTTGGTAGGGACTCTGCAGGGTATACAGCAGACAAAACATAAACTGGTGATTTGTTGATTGCTCAAAAGTCAACCTGTCTTCGCGTGGAAAAGATGTGTGATTTGTTGAGCAATCCGAGACAGACAGGTTCTACATATCTCCAAGTGGATGGCAAAAATCATCTAAAATCCATGCAGAAAAATGTCCGCCTTCTTAGAGGGTACTTGGATCCATAGGGTACAGTTTTCGTGAGGCTTAATAAACATCTATTGTAAACCAACAAAACTTTGCCGTTTTACACCAACTTCTACAAATCATTGGTCGGTTTTGCCTGGGCAAACTCTGAACCTCCTCATCAGTTCAACCAATGCGCATAGACAAATGGAGTACCATGATGGCAATAGCATTCACAAAAATAGGGAATTCCAGGATCCTAAAATGGAGGTACGTTAGTGCCATATGTTTGGCCATATTTTGTGGGGATATTCCCTGAAATTTAGGCCTAAAAAATAGGCCTTATATATGGTAGGTACCTCCGATCTAGGATCCTGAAACGGCCATAAAAATTCAGCGGCTCACGCATTTGGTTGAATTCTACAATGTGAGGCCCCCGTTCGATAGCTAAGTTGGTGCAAATAACTCCAATAACTATGGTTTATGGTATTTATAACTATAGTTACTGGGGCTTATAAACCAACTTATATCTTGGGGGCCTCACACTGTATCACTATGTCAGTTGATTAAAAACGTGCGATCCTTGCAAAATTTCTGTGTTTCTTGTTGTTTATCACGTCTGTTCCCAACCAGCTGCAGTTATTGTCCAGTTCCTCTCCCCTCTCGGCCCCCGTCTGCCATCCTCCACCGGAAACCACTTGCATAGATGGGCCATAGGAGTAGCCAATTAGTTGGGAATTAGCTTATAAGCCATACACATACTCTCCAATAAACGAACATAGCTATGGAATGCTATGGAAATCCATGGCTTTCTTGTGGAAATAATCAACAGATGGTGGCAACTTCCGTAGCTACGTGGCCATGTGGCTGAGTGCTGGACAGTAGCCAGTTGCAAGCCAATTACTAATTACCTCCATGGTCCATCAAAATTCTCTAAGACATGGCCAGTGTATATCCCGATGTGTGGGGACAGATGAAAGTGCTAAACTACCTTCTAACTCACCAATATTAATCGTGGTTGTCTCCATTGTATCATAGTTATATTTATAGTTGATTTAGCCCAAATATGCCGGTTATATCCCACCTATCAAAACATATGGTTGGTTGTATGTACATACACACATCACAATCCCATTATATCTCAAAGCTCTGGCCAAAAGCAGAATCAATTAACCTCTGGTAATTTAACATATCTATTAACAACTGCCATTTATAGCTGATTTACACATTAAAAAATGAGATTTTCCAGTTCGCTCTGTTAGTTTACCAGAGGGTATCCATGCGTAAACTACCATGTTTGCTGGGCAAATCTCAAGTTCGGCTGGTACATCGCAATTTTCTCCCATACATTGTCGCTTACGCATCCCATTGTTCTACTATCCTATTGTGGGTTTTGTATCATTTCTACACATGTATTGCTTATTTCCTAGAGATTCTTATTCCCATTAATTCAGATATATCCGAAAATTCTTGGTTCCAATTTTTCAAGCTTTGAATCCGTGGCCGCTTCAAGAACCAGAATTGGAGGTGCCTACGGTATATAAGGCCTATGTAAGGGCTACATAAGGGCTATGTAAGGGGATGTACCTCCAACTTCTATGGCTTTCTATGGCTATGGCACAGTACCTCCAGTTTAGTTCGCGGAAAGGCAAGGTTTCTTGAAATGGTGGATCCCCAAAAATGGATAGTTTATAATGGCAAATCCTCTAAAAATGGATGATTTAAGTGTACCCCCATTCCAGGAAACCTCCAAACGGCTATTGATTGAATCCACCTCAGAACCACAACACGCCACGCTGCGCTTGCGCTGTTCACCAGGCGAGGCACGGTTGAACCTCTCTGAGACCAGCTGGAGATGCGTTTTGTAATCTGAGAGCGGGAGATGCGTGGGGAACACCTGGACTTATCGGGTGGTTAACCATCAAGAGTTGTGAGATGACCCAACGAAAAAAGGGGATTGAACAATCAACATCATGTGATTTCACCAGTTCATCTTAAATTGGGAATGAACCATTACAAATTCCAAAATTTGTGTTTAACAAAAAAAATAATGCATGACATTTGGTGAAACCTGCAAAAGGTGTTTAGGGTTTGTGTGGAAAATATCGTTGGAAGGGTTGCTGGCCAACTTCTTAATGGATGGTACGACTTTGTAGGATTTACTTGAATTTTCTTCAAGGGACCAAACACATGAACAGTATTTCGTCCTGACTGCCTGTCTTTGTCCTCAGGTTCAATATGGTTCAATGGTGAGTGGCATCGGGGCCCAAGGAGTTTCATAAAAAACTGTGCTGGATTGGTGCTTTAGTGGGGTGAATTACGTTTTTTTTGACATTAGGATACCGCAAAAACATGGGTTTTTCCGCGATGATCTGCAGTTTTGGCCCGAATCAGACCAGTTATGTTTGTACTAAGTCACACCATTTGTGGAATAATCCCATGGAAATAACCAGTTATTTCACCATTTATAATTGGTAAACCTAGGGCCAAAGCTGTGGAGATACCTTCAAATTTGGGGAATTTGGAATGGGTATGACCGCCCCCCCCCCGAATCCCCTATGGCACCATGGGTCTGGTTTAATAATCGGCACCACTTTAGTTGCAATTATTACTGTTGGGGGTTAGCTCTGGTTAAGAAACCATTTTTTGTTATAATTTCAACATTGACATTGTTGGGTGTTAATTGTGTATGTAATTTATGCCAAGATCCATCATTATTGGAATAACTAGGTTTCAAATATTCGGAATAGTAGATATCGGAACACAAAATATTCCAGGATCTATTATTATTCCAAGACAAATACTTGTTGATCAGTCATTGGTCCTTCAAAAGAATGGCTGAAAATGAATCATGAAAACTTCATTGGTCGGTTTATCCACATGATATTTCACCATCATCCTGAAAATCAATACGGCATAATACAACAATCTGCTCGTGGGTACATGATCTTCAATTGACCAGTTGAATCCCCTTTTCGTTGCTGATGGCATATTATTGTTTGGTTCAGGTCACTAGTGTTGCCGGTTAAGCAATGCTAAATCCCATGATTTTCCTTGTTGACCACGTGTTTTTTTCTGACCTCCCATCTCAAATTAAAGAGGGCGTTTTCAAAAACCACCATCTTTACTTGGTAATTCATCTCGAAAACGGCCATGTTCCATACTTGGGGGATCATCCCACTTAGTAACTGGCCAGTAACCTTAGTTGCTGTCACCCATTCATACATGGTTTAACCCCACTTCTACAGGCAACTTACTAGGCTTACGGTCACCACAAGCACAAGACTCGGACCATGCTTAGATGGGCCCTGGTATTATATAGTGTTTTCTGGTTAGAAACCAAAAAATACTTTACTTCGAGCGATCCCCACCATGGCATTTCAAGGCATTCCGTGCTCTAGTACAAACCCTTAGAAGCTACAAGTCTCATTGCAAGACTCACCGCATTGTTTATTGTTGTTTTATATGAAGCAAAGTGTTTGTGAGACAGATACCCAGCTAACTCTCCAGCTCATTTCATTCCAACATGTCAAAGACAGTTGTTTGTAGTTGCCAAGCGACACCGGCAAGAAAGCAACCTGATATATGCCATATCTTACGACATTCTTTCTGGCATGTGCATCTGGCATTCTATCTTTGGAGATTCTTTGTTGTTGAGGTCCAGCAGGGAACACTTTGATCCAGACGTTGCTGTTCGGGTCCGGCGGCGAACACTGCGATCTAGAGCTTGCAGCTGAGGTCCGGCGGAGGAAGGAGGAGGAAGGAGGAGGAAGGAGGAGGAAGGAGGAGGAAGGAGGAGGAAGGAGGAGGGAGGAGGAGGGAGGAGGAAGGAGGCGGGCAGGCTGACATAAAATCTAACAACCCTCACCTGACAAATGGCGAAATAAACCACGTTCCCTTCATCGTTTCCCCAAGTAGTGGATTTACCATTGGGAAAATAAGCCAAATCACCTTAAACAAACCCAAGTAATTAATTAGCCTCCAGTAAATTAACATAGACCCTGCCAGAAAGGGGTTGGAAGATTAGTTTCAAATAGTTTGTTATTTTCAGGATCCAACCGTTAATTTAGCAGAAGGTAAATCCCATTGATCATCCCATTTATCAGTTTGTCACTACTAACGACTATTAATCACCATTATATAACTCTAGTTTCTGGTAACTAGTTCGTCCTTATATCTACCATAAACCATAGTTAATTCAGCCGCAGCCATATCTCAACTGAACGCTATCGAACAGGGGCCCCATGTTGCAGGGTCCAACTGTTCATTTACTAGATGAAAAATACTTAACCAACATAACTATGGAAATCACCATGTTTCATGGATAAATCAACTATAAATGACCATTTTCAATAGCTTTTCGTATGTTTACCAGAGGGTATGTTTAACTTACCAAAGGAGAACTAACAAACCATGGCCCATCTTCATCGCCGGGCCACCGCCGGAGCGCGCGAAAAAGTTGTGGTTCTCTGTGCCTAAGGAGCGCCAATGACGCCCCAGGTCCGAAACGTGATGGCTTAATATGTTTGTTGGTGAATGTCATTATGATTCATCATGGTTTTATGTTGGTTTAAATAGAACCAAACAAAAACAGAACATCTGGCTCACCAGGCCATATATCGACTATATCGAGTATATCTACAGTTTGTTCAATCATATATGGAACAATCCAAAGCCAATAAGCTATAGTTTGATATACCATAAACCATAGAATTCCCCTATACTTACAATGTGAGGCCCCCTAGATAGCTAAGTTGGTTTATAACTCCAATAACTATGGTTTATGGTATTTATAACTATAGTTACTGGGGCTTATAAACCAACTTATATCTTGGGGGCCTCACATTGTTATAAACCGACTTTGCAAACTTTGCCGTTGCAGGAAATTGGAAGTACCTACCACATATAAGGTCTATTTTTAAGGGCTATGCAAGAGGATATCCACCCAAATTATGGCTTTTTGTTGTATAGTACAACCAGTTTAGGTGCCTGAAAAGGCACTTGAAATTTCCACAGTTGGCAAAATTGGTGGTAGATATATCGAACTAGTTCATCGGGCTTAGATTGTTCCATATGATTTTTCAGAACTATCGATATATGTATCATAAACCCAAAACTTGAAATTGGACAACCATCATATGTCGTCAAAACCAGACCTTCGGGAGAAAAATATGCCGGTTTTTACGGCTGTTGGATTGCCTAGCGCGTTCAACTCCAAAGTGTTTCGGTGTCAATGGATAAACATATTGTTCTTTTTATGTGTTAAACCACCAGCCGCGAGGTGGGCCTCGGTTTGAGAACGCTAAGCTGGTGCGAGTAACTACAATAATTCTTAGGTTTCTGATGGTTTGTGGTAGTAGGTATGTATATATATATATAAATATAGACATACTCAGTGGGGCTTATAAACTATCCTATAACCGGGGAGGGCCCACCAACTAGTGATGTTAAGTGATTGTTTGCGGGTGCCTGTCAGAATCCTTCTTCTAATGCGCTGGCTGGAAGAAAAAAACACCCAAGTGTTGTAGAAAGTAGTGACAATAAATAACGAACTTAGTCTATAAGTCTATAACTATAGGTTAAGGATGAGTTTTGAACGGATACTATAACTAATGCGGGTAAAACAATGTCATAAACCATCCATTTGGGAATGGTTAATACCATCTATTTATGGTGATTTGGGGGATGGTTTAGTCTTGTTTTACCCACATTATAATCATTTCATTATTCTCCAGGGGTTAGCACACAGCAACACACATTTCACTGGGGTGTCAACCTCCGATCTTAAATTTGTGGGCTATGCGTGCCATGTCACGGTCACGGTGGTTGCAACCAAGAAGAGGGACGGTCGTTTTCCTGGCGATTTTCATCCCCCGATTCCCTTTTTGGGATACGCCGGGGAAGACAAGGTGGGGTCCTATTGATGGCGAAGTTGGTGTTGCTCCATGGTTTAGGGTAGATTTTTTCAGCTTCATGGGGCTTATAAATAGCAACAACGTAGCGTTTGAGGGCCCCACCTTGGACTTCTAAGCTCCTTTGATCTTCAAAAGACCCAAAAAGTCCGGGGCAAATGTACTGAATGCATCTAAATGCTTGGGTCCAGGGCCTGGGCCAAGTGACAGCACTCCGATAGTTCAACCCATTTTTCAACTTGGGATCCAGCCATATCATTGGTGGAGCCGCTCGTGCAACCCCCCAGGATTATAATCAAAAGATTCCAGGTTCACTTACAGAATTTCCAACCATTGTGGCCATTTATCAGTTACCCTCTGGTAATTTAACATAGCTATTGAAAATGGTCATTTATATATAGTGGATTTACTCACTAAAAATGGTGATTTTCAACAGCTATGTTAGTTTACCAGAGGGTATAAGTGCTTATAAACCTATTTATGGTTTATGTATAATCCCATAGAAATCACCAGCTATAACTAATAGCCATGGCAAATTCCCACAGATCCAGCTTGATGACTGGCATCATCACTCCTAATCATCCCCCTGCCCCAGTTGACGATCCATGACGGCGTCTCCCATATTTAATGGCTCGTTTCTAGCACACTTCAGCATGTTTTTTTGGGACTTGTCCTGGTTTAGATGTTTTCGAGCGATACAGCTTAAAACAAAAGCACCAGTTCTCAGCATCAACCCTAAACATCCGACCATCCCACCATGCGACCAAAGGCTACACGTCACATCTTTATACGTTTTTGAGATAGGCAACAACTTGGATGTTCATCCCTCACTTGAACGTGACATCTTCCTTTCCCCAAAAACCTTCTGTCCCTCAACTGCAGTTGGTCAGTTTTTTTTCAAATTATCATGGTGGATTGTGATTATATACCCTTTGGTCAACTAGCATCATTAATGGACAATCACCATTTGTCATAGGTAAATAAACTTTTAAATCAACCATACATGGCCATTTTTAAGGACGCTTTTTGTATGTTTACCAGAGGATAACATCACGTCACCCATGCACCGAAGTTGCTCTCGGGATGAACCAAGCCAACTAAATTTAAGGAGATAAAGAATGGAACTCGTTTCTTCAAAGAAGTCCCAGAGTTGATTTTGCTGCTTGAATGGAAAAGAAAACATGAAAGCCATACCCCGAGTGCAACATTCACAAATGTAGGCTCTCAGGGTCACATTTGGGTTTTAGATGCCTCCGTAGGCCCCAGAACCAACATTCACAAAATTGCCTTTTTTTAATGAACCTACATGTGAAATTTGATGGGTAGGGTTTGAAGCCTTCAACGGCCAATCTGCTGCGCGCACCATCATTTTATCACTCTGTTCGGCATGTAGGGACGCAACCTAAGCAAGAACCGACCAAGTAGGCGGAGTTCAAGGAGCTTCCTGTGCACTCGCTTCGCCAAACCTTTGCAGGTTCCGATCATGTCCTCATCCATGTAGGTGTGGTAAAACCTGCAATTGTACCTCGTCCGGAGCATCGGAAGGTTCAGGTCTAAGAAGACCTCAGTTTTCGATGAAAATCATGGCCCATCATCATGTCGCAACGTCTCAATATCCTTTTGTCGAGAAAACCTTTTGCCCAAACAATGCACTAGTGGGAAGCGCAAGATCAGCTAAAGCAAGATCAAGGCCATGGAATCGTGGCTTGAGATATGGAAACCCCATATATTTGATGTTTTAATTGAAATCATCTTAAATCCATGGATTGTTTCCTGTATATCTTCTGCCTTTAACAAATCCATTCACTTCTCGTCGCAAATGCGGATGGACGGGAAAAAACTGGGCTGACAATGCGATTGATCCAAATCCATACCCATATGCTCCGTGGTGCTGGTATATTTACCTACAAAACTGGGTGATCTTGTTCGGGCAAATGTAGGTAATATTCCAGCACCATGGAGCATATGGGATATGATAAGAGCTGGGATTGAGTGACACTTGCATCCGGGTTCTCAAGAGTGATATTCCTCGAATCATAGAAAATCGACCATGCAACTTGCGGTTGCATGCACTACCCTCCGGTAACATCGCGACAAATCCCGCCCGAAGTTCGTTTGATAATTTGGCGAACTACACCTCGCTACTTCGCGGATTTCCCAGCCATGTTTGAGAAGTAGACAAATTCCCATAAATTCCCAATAAATCCCTTTCAATCCCAACAGTGATGGCCATTGATTAATTATAACTGATTCTTGCAATGGGAATCTACATTCCTTGATTGGGGTTTAAGTGACTTATAACTGGTATTTCGGGCCATAACTGCATCATGGTTGGTTAAATCACCATGTTTGACACCGGCGGGCAGTTGCTTAAAGATTATGTTTGAAGGCAAACACCAAGGTAGAGCCATAGCCGTTGTCCCATGTTCGGCCGTTCTATCGCCCATTTCCAATTAATGTTGGTGTTTCTTATTTCCCATTTTTGGTGTTGAAATTTTTACACATAGTGTCAATGATTTCCATTATAGTTGGGTATCTCCCATATATTGCTGTAGTTATGAACCTTTACCAGGTTTAAGTACCGAAATAACCCCATTGATGAACTGTATAATCCCATTTTTAAGCAATTAAAACTAATACATGGCCATCACTAACTGTAGGACTTCATCATTAATAAATGGGGTTATTTCAGTACTTATAACTGGTATCCCGGCCGTAACTGTATATTGTTGGTTACAATATGTGGCCCCACAGTTAGAAATTGGTCTATAATTAAACCCTATTAACTATAGTTATAAGTATCATAAACCCTAGTTATTGAAGTTATGTTCACCAACTTAGCTATCGTTTGGGGGCCCCACATTGTATCATCCCAAATATTGCTGCCTGCGACCCGGCATTCAGTTATGACGCGCCGCCCGGCGCCTGTCCCCTGAAAGTTTCTGGACATGATCGAGCCCCTGCCGCAGGGTTTCTTCGGCGTGAAACATGTTGAAACCTGCCGTAGAAACATGGAGTTTTTCGGAAACTTGTTGATTTCTTTAAGGGAACAATATATATATATATATGAATGTGGATGTTTAAGGGATTGTTGATTGTGAAATTGGCATTTGTTTAAGGAATAAAAAATGCGTATGGTCTGGTTGTGTTAACAACCACTGAAGAAAAAACAATTTGGGGTTTTAAAGGGAACGCCACTTGGAGGATCACCCCACGAAACGTAACTTCTGTGAAACGTGGGTTCACCCATTTCTACATGGAATCCATTTCTTTTGACATATTAACAATGGTTATTATTAATCGGTTTCACAGTAGATGAATTTGTCTGAAAAATAGGTTTCACCACAAAAAAAACAGTTGTTAATCAAAAGTCTGCCCCTGAAGATGGGTATCTTCGATTGTCAGACGTACAGACCAATGAATCCAAATTGCCTCTGCTAGGGATGGAGAAAACTTTCAAAAAACAAAATCCGAAAAAAATCCAGTTGCGTCGAATTTCCAGCAATTTTGGGGAACATCATCACCACATAAAACAGGTCTCTCAAAAAGTCTGTTGTCATCGCCCAATGCATGAACCGTCCCACTGGACCCCTTTATGGGTCACCCTAAAACTGGTGCATCATGAACCGAAAAAAAAAAAATCCGTGGATTGTAATGTGATGTTTTTTTGTGGTTGTTAATTTGTTAACCATGTTTTAACTACATGAAATCACATGAAATCATATTTGTTCATACTTACAGTTCTATAGGATCATGGCTATTGGTGAAGTAACTACTGATGAATCTATGGGATTATACATTACCCATATTTCTATGGGATTATTTCAGTGACAATTAAATAACTGGTACAGCTCGGGCCATAACTGTAATATCCTGTGGTTATTAAACACCGTTTATGGAAATGGAATGTACAATCCCATTGGAATAACCAATTATTTCACTATCATTCATCACATTTTTAGCCACTGAAATCACCATTCCTAACCACTATTGATCACCAGCAAAATCAAATCACTATGTAGAAATCAGCAGTTATAATTCCATTTATTAGTTATTCCATTGATCAGTGATGTCCACTATTAATCACCATTCATCACCGCTAACCACTGTGGGCCATCTCCATGGCCGTTGCTGGGTCGGAACTCTCTCGTCGCGACTTCCCGCAGTCCTGGCCATGGACTTTCTTGCCTGCAGGAGTTGGAGAAAATCCATAGAGAGCACCGTCACAGGGGGTCAGTTCTGTGAAACGAGTTGGTTTTAACAGAACTGAAATGTATCACTAGCAGGGATAGTTTCTGGTAGATATAACTATATATATATATTATAATTAAATAAATATATAATATATATATACACACTTAATGAATGGTTTAGACACACCAACAAAAATCACGAGGGGCCCCAACTTGTAACTGGGGGCTGGGCAGGATTATCTACATCCACTAGGCCCCCGCCACAGTTGATTGGTTTCGAGTAGTTCTGTAGTTCAAACCAACAGGATGGCTGAGGGGTTCTGAGAAAAGATTACCTTTACAGGCACAAGGTCAGGTACAAGGTCAGGTCCTGGTAAAAGAATAACGATTTCTATGATTACCAGAAAACATGGTGATTTCATGGTGATTTCATGGTGATATCATGGTGGTTTCATGGACTTTAAGATTGCTAAGGTGGTTTATATGACTCTAACTAAAGTTCGGTTTTGATATAAACTGTACTCAATGGGGCTTAAACCACAAATTTATAACTGGGGAAGGCCCCCCTGGTGGAATCTGCCCCAACTTTCGTGTCTTCCGCCAGCCCATTCCCACATCCACCTGTGAATAATGAGAACCAACCTCGGGGAAAGAAAGGACGCCTGCAAAAAATACAAGGATGAGAATGGGTTTGATGATGTTCATGTATGATAATTGGAGAATGATGGGATAATAATTACGATAATTGTGGTTTCGGAAAATACTAGTTCACTTAAAGCCCCCGAAACCAGATATAAATTGTTGTTTTTATGTTTTTCTTATGGCCATATCATTCCATACATGGGGTTATAGCTGACTTACAACCTTACAACCATAATTGCGGGAAGTGTCCGGAATCTTAAGGTTGAAAACATCCGTGGAAAACTCCGCACCTGGTTTTGGTTAAAGTTTTCATTGGTTGATCATCAGTTGATCACAATCCTCATGGGAGAAGTGGTATCTCAATATATATATATATATATCATCACATATCTATATCGTGTATACAACTCCCAAAATATAATTCCCAGTGAACTGGTATCTGTATGTATCTATGGTGTGTGATATCCCACTGCCACTGCCACATCTGTTTACCAGAGATATCATGGAGCTTGGTGCTAAGATAAATATTATTTCCATCAAACCCAACGATCAGTGTAAAAAACAAAACAGTGTATCGGTACAGTCCAACCATCACACCATTGGTCAAATCAAACCTGTACAAATCTCTGTGCTTCAATACTGTTATGGCCCTTTACATACCAGTCATAAACACGTATAACCCCATAAAAATGGTTTATATAAAATCCCATAGGTTCATAACCAGCTCTTTCACCATCATCAATCAATATTAATTGATCACCATTATTAAACAATAGCCAATAGCCATGGCCATTTTTCTGCAGTCGATATATAACTAAGTGATATATCTGTATTATCCATAACTAAGTGATATATCTATCTGACCCACTAGTGAAAATCCACTTAGTGATACATGACCAATCTTAGATACCCTGCCCCAAAAAATGCAGCCCTTGCACCCGAATGCAGTCATGTAGAACACTTGTGGGAAACAAGTTATTTGAACAGTCTTGTACAATTCCCCTGTTACCGAACCACTAGACTGTGGAATGCGGAGGAGGGTGGGGTGCAAAGTGTGGAGTGTAAAGTGTGGAGTGTAAAGTGTAGAGTGTAGAGCGTATATACAGTGTAAAGTGGAAATAATGTAGTGTAGAGTGCGGAGTGTAAAGTGTGAAGTGTAAAGTGTCAAGTGTAGAGTGTGGAGTGTAAAGTGTAGAGTGTGGAGTGTGGAGTGAAAAGTGTAAAGTGTAAAGTGTAAAGTGTGGAGTGTAAAGTGTAGAGTGTAAAGTGCGGAGTGTGTGGAGTGTAAAGTGTAGAGTGAAAAGTGTCAAGTGTGGAGTGTAAAGTGTGGAGTGTAAAATTTTGAGTGTGGAGTCTAAAGTGTGGAGTGTAAAGGGTAGAGTGCAGGGTGTGGAGTGTAGAGTGTGGAGTGTAGAGTGTGGAGTGTGTAAAGTGTGGAGTGTACAGTGTAGAGTGTAGAGTGTAAAGTGTAGAGTGTAAAGTGTAGAGTGTGGAGTGTGAAGTGTAGAGTGTAGAGTGTGGAGTGTGGAGTGCAAAGTGTAAAGTGTAAAGTGTGGAGTGTAAAGGGTAGAGTGCAGGGTGTGGAGTGTAGAGTGTGGGGTGTAGAGTGTGGGGTGTAGAGTGTGGAGTGTGAAGTGTAGAGTGCGGAGTGCAGAGTGCAGAGTGTAAAGTGGGGAGTGTGGTGTGGGGAATGTAGTGTAGTGTGTGGGGTGTGTGGGGTGTGTGGGGTGTGTGGGGTGTGTGGGGTGTGTGGGGTGTGTGGGG
>Ga0126342_10010699_pt1 | contig 16425 bp, 11 predicted proteins | sample Cyp1metagenome_FD_92528 | JGI IMG/M metagenome (GOLD analysis project Ga0126342, IMG submission 92528) | Coral microbial communities from Lord Howe Island, Old Settlement Bay, Australia - Cyphastrea 1 metagenome | ecosystem: Host-associated > Invertebrates > Cnidaria > Coral ... | reverse complement strand
TTCACATCGCTTCAGACCGTGAGGCATGGAAATCCCTTACTCCATGCTTCTTGAACTGGCAAGATGTGCCGCTGCTCCGGTACAATGTGGAGTTTTTGGATGCACAACCCTGGGACCATCCCAAGCACCTCCTACGCACGCAGATTGCCTGGTTGCAAGTTGTTTTCATTCACGTCTCTCCAGGGCTCCTGACAGCTGTCTGGTTGGACCAAGCTGCTGGTTTTTGTGTTTGGACATCAACAGGCACATCGCTCGACTTGGGCTCTGTTCTTTGCGGTGGCATGGATGACTTGTGCTCCCATCTCTGTATGCTGGGTCGGCCTTTTGTTCTCCAAGTTGTGGTGCCCCATACAAGCTGCTGGAGAAGTGTCACTGCAAACAGGGACAGTCTGAGTGAAACTTTGGTGAGAAGTCGGTATGCTTCTTGGTACCAATTTTTCCCATTGAACGCATCTGAGTGTAAGCACAGTAGTTTACGACAGTGTTTCACTCATTTTGTACAACCTAATCTTGCTCTTTAGACTTAACTTTGTCATTTCATGTCCTGCTCAACTGGCAACCCTTGCCTGCGCGAAGATGCGGGCAGTGTGGTGGGGCAAATCCTCTGAGAAGCCCTGGCAAAAAAAAAATATATTATTTCAGATTATTTTCTGGTTGTAAACCGTTGTAAAATGTTCAAGGCCACGGATCAAGAAAGATGCAGCATCTGATTCTCCTCGGCTTGCCCACGGTCTCAAATTTGGTCCCTTCAGTGCTTGGCAACCTGGCTAGCTCTCAGCATCGCTGATCTGTTTCCACAAGGTTGTTCGGTTTTCGGCAAAAGGACAAGTCATGTCATATCATAACATGGGTATGACATAGTTTAACATATTATATCCATACACATACGATCACATGTGGATACATGTTATTTTCGGGCATCGTTGTTAGAGGCGCCTGATGGCAAAATTACATATATATAATTGATGAAGGCAGTTGAAGACTTACAGATAATCGTCAATCCATCCATTGGGCTAAGCTCTGTAGACTTGCTGATGGAATGTCGCAAGTTGCATTTTCAAAATTGGACTTTCCGGGCGACTTCGAGGTATGATGGTCACTGTCCAGAATGGTTCCTTCCATCATGTCGAGCGAGTGCTGCTTGCAGCAGCAGGATTGTACGGCTTTGCAGCCGCTTTGATGCCAAGATGAGGCAGTAGATTAGGGCGCTCTTGGCGCGTCATTTGCATGCCTCCGAATAAGCACCAGGAATCGAATAGACGCCCTGGTTCAAAGTCAGTGATTCAAAGAAGTCGCGCAGGAAATCTGAAGGCCTTCCTGTATATACAGATGCGCAAGATACAGGCTTCCAAGGCCAAGTCAATTAAATGGCATGCTACACTGCTAGGAAACCGCATACCTCACAATTACGAAGTAAATCTTAACAGTACGTTCAACGCTTGCGGAAACCTGGACATGTTTGTCATTCAAAGTGGTCTAACAGACCTCTGGCAGGAATGTGCATTCTGACTAGTTCCGTGTTTCACCACTGAGGATCGGGTAACTGTTTCTGGATCCCTTGGTTTTGAAGCAAGCTTGTATGCAAGAGCAAGAAGCTACCAGTGTTGTAGGTGAATGGATTCTCTTTTGGCCTCAGTTTTCGCATATGTATGTGACACAGTTGAAAGTACTGCCAGTAGCCTCTAAGAGAGCTCTTGCATTTGCAAAGCTTGGGGTTCGGATCGAACCCTCCTGATATTATTCTGTTTGTGATCGTGAAAGGCTGGGTGGAACTTGATCCAAGCCGAAATTTTGGTGCTTGCGCTCAAGACCACCATACGCAATATACGCCGCAGATATGCGTATCAAGTCATAGCAATACCTAATTGATCCTAATTGTCCAAATCATTTTGCGAGAAAGGAGGGCTGCAGAGCGCAAGAATTGTTGGGGACAAGAATGGTGACGGGGAAAAGTGAAAGTTGAGTTGACAATTTTGAGGAGCAACACCAAAGATAGTCCAAATGCCAGCGGATTGAAATGCAATATTGTTTTTTAATTTTCAGGTTTTGTCGGTGTCTGCTTCAGAAGTGCTCGAGTCTTGAAGGTACATATAATAAGAGACTTCTCAAATGCACAATGCATACAACAGCAAAAGGCAAAGTACTGAAATTGGCCAAGTATTCTTTGTCGTTATATCAGCTGTCTGCAGGGTTGGACTTAAGAGTGATCATGGAAGCTGGTGGAACTAGTTGGACGACCATTCAACGACCCCACTGACTGAGCAGCCGCCAGTTGAATCCTTGGAAGATAGCGATTATATAATATTGTATATAGATGCGCGTGTTTGAGTGGGCATTTATACTTAGCATATGTGTTTGCAATTGTTTGCACATATGTGTATTTATGTCTTTATGAAGATTGTCCTGTGTGCACGGGGCTTTACAGACTACGTTTGATGGTTATTTCTACAGCCTGTAAGCTGAGAACCACCCAGTAGAATCTCTCCATGGAGATGCCAAGGAAGTGGCGGGACGGAGGCCTATGAAAGTTCCTTTCTCTTCAGTGGTCGCACAAGGCTACAGTGTTGTGAAGGAGACATTTGCAGGGATTTGAGATGGAACCGAAGGCATCAACATTTCCAAGAGGAAAATCATGTTCCAGGGGCCAATCATTTTGATCCGAAGTCGAAGTCAGATGTGCTACTGAGCGACCGCCAAATTCAAGCAACTGATGTGCATAAACACACGGAGACACACACACATATATAATCACACATATATATATATATTAGAGAGAGAGAGAGAATTCAACTGATGTTGGGAATAGAATGTAGTCACGCAAAAACCAGTAGGCACTACTGCAGTATATAAATTCTTTGCCAGGACCTACTGCTGGCAAAGGGATGTAAGGGGGATGTTTTGTTGGCAGCAACCGCTAGGGAAAAACATGGAAAGCCTGTGCTGATCCTCAATTTCCATGGCACAGCAGCCCCAACCTTGCACACAGTTTTTTGCAACAAGGAGCTTGGGCGTGGGGGACAGGGCACCATGTATCTTTGCACCAAGCGATCCTGGTTTCGCACGTTCCTTTGAGAGCAGTCGGGCTGGTCTTCAAGGCTTCTGGATATAATAGCAGTATATAGCAGTACATTACGGTGCTAATCAGCTGAATTCGACGTAAGTTGCCTGTTCGATTTCAAAGTGGTTCGGACATCCAATAAGACAAAAATACATAAGAATACATATTGCTCCTAGCAAAACTGTTCAATGATTAACCTTTTGATGCTTGCATCTTTTCGGGTCCTTTTGGTCACCTTGTACTTCTTTGTTTTGCTTTGGTTGTAAATTGTTGTTTCGGTGGTTGATATTGGTTACGGTCGTTTACGGTCATACGTTGTCCTTCGCTTGATCTTATGGCCATAAACTGTACTCATATCGAAAGCAAGAAGGCATACTATAGTATAGATAGGCCTCTTGCGATACCTCAGGGTGCTTGACCGGAATCCCTATCTGCACATTGTTCGCTGCTATCACAAAAAGCTCAGAAAAGATCGAGCAGTAGCCAGACACTGTCAGCAAACGGTGCTGGCTTCCACCCAGGTCCAAATATTGCATTAAATTTTATGAGTTGCTTGGTTTCAACCTGTGAGAATCTGTGCCTGCAAGGCCGTGTGCTGCTAAAATGCGTGTGAAGAAGTTCGCACACGTCGAAACTGACTGAGGAAAGCTGATGCAAACGCAGGCGGCTTGGATGCCGCTTGCCATCATGAGCTACCAATCAGCATGCAACTTCTATCTCTCATTAGTAGGTGCAGAATGTTGGGTAGACCTGGGGAGTTTTGCCCGAACCTCATCGCCTTCTCGATGAGCTCAATCATGTTCATCAATGAGTTTGTTTGGATGTACAGAAGTGTGTTATTTAAAAATGTGCGGTTCGCTGTGGTGGCAGGCACATGTTGTCGTTTTTTTACATCGTTGTCCTTTGAAATACTAATAGTCTGGTTTTGTGTGTAATTAAGATGTTTATCAAATTCTTCATCAACTCAATGCTCATGTTTTTTCAAAATACATGTTGAAAACCAACCCTTACAGGGGATCGCGTGTTTTTTCGTTCTCAATTGCGTCCCTTTTCAGTGAGCCAAGTTGTATCTACATATATATATATGTATATATATATATGTGTGTGTGTACCTTGCTGGGGTGACTTTTGTGTTTGACAAAGGCCATGTAGCATCATCTGAGACAGCAAGTACAAGAGAAAAGTTGTTAGCGTAGCATCATCTGAGACAGCAAGTAATTACAAGAGAAAAGTTGTTGGCGTAGCATCATCTGGGACAGCAAGTACAAGAGAAGAGTCGTTAGCATAGCATCATCTGAGTCTGCAAGTGCAAGAGGAGAGTCGTAGCGTAGCATCATGTCTGGGTGCTTCTGCAACAGAACGTTATTGCACCCCCCACCCCACCCCACCCCACCCCACCCGTACAGTACAAATAAAATGAAGTTTGGGCAACCTCCCCCGTTTACCCATCATGTTGTACCGTATTTTGCTGGTTGCCAGTCATTTCTGCAAGTTCAGAAAGGTGAAGGGACATGGAGGGACCAGAAATGCTGAGCTAAGGAACTCATGGATGAATATGTTTTGATGTCCAGCTTGGACAATCCCCACATCGCCAAGACCTATGAGGCCGCACCATCACAGTAGGCAAAGAAACTGCACAGATGTTTTGTGGTGCTGAGGTGTGCGATGGTCAGTACATGTAGAAAGTCAGAATAAAAAGCTTCAGTTCATGCTCAACACATCTCAATATGCCAAATTGACTCTGACTCTAGCGTGTTGACACTGGTCCCAATTCGATATGGTTTTTTCATGCTTTTTCGAGATTTTTCTTTCCTCAAGGGTGATTATTCATGTTCAGTCTTTTTAAGTCTTGAGCAAGGTGTTTCAAGACAAATCCTTTTACTACCTGGTCTGCCTGGCTTGGCTTATGTGCAGTATTGTGCAGTCATATTTTAGTGAGGTAATAATTGGAGCAGCCGTAGCTGCATCAGAAGTGACTGCTGGGGCCAGGTGAATGAGCCATATTTTGGCGGTGACCTCACCAAATTGGGCAAGAACGCCTACCAGACCGATGTCAGGTTGGACTTTGGGGATCTTTGGTTTTTGCTGTTAAGTCTTGTTAAGTTGTGCCACAAATACTTGATGTGGATGCGTATGCGGATGCGTGTTTTCTGGCTGTGTGAGTGAAGGGTGCAGGTTGGAATATCTTTAATCAAATTTAATCAGATTTAATAAGGTTAGAAAATAATAGTATTATTTCGCTGCTTTGCTTACCAGGATGAGCGAAAATTGGTGGCGCGTCATTTTCCGCCAGTGCATGGAAGGGCATCAGAGCTCAGCTGGTGTCCTGCAGGTCGATTCCTGTTGGTGGTCAAACTACATAAGGTTTCAGATCAATTCAGATCAGGATACTGAAAATAAAAGCTTTTCTTTTCTGTCATAATTTTGTCAAACACATTGATCCGTGTGGATGTCCACCCTGAAGTTCCCAGGATGCTTTAGGACAAAAAGATGCAGATTTGTCAAATGGCGTATAGAACTACTATAAGATCTTCTGCAAAAATGAGACAGAAACAGAAGCACATTCAGATTGCGCGGCCGTCCTGTTCTGACCTCCGGGATCCTGAGGCTTTGCTATTTGCATGGTCAAGGTGTGATGCACTGTGACATAAAGGACTGTTCGTGTCACCGTTTCAAGCTACATTTGGTTGTGGTTGTGGTTGTCGTTGTGGTTGCCGCTGCCGCTGCCGCTGTTGGTGTTGTTGTTGTTGTTGTTGTTGTTGTTGTTGTTGTTGGTTGTTGGTTGTTGGTTGTTGGTTGTTGGTTGTTGGTTGTTGTTCGTTGTTCGTTGTTCGTTGTTCGTTGTTCGTTGTTCGTTGTTGTTGGTTGTTGTTGTTGTTGTTGTTGTTGGTGGTGGTGGTGGTGTCTTCGTGCATCACTTGCTCATCACTTGTACATCAGAGCTGAGGAGTCCGGTCACAAAGACACCCAAAGACAAATTTGTTGCCAGTTCAGTCTGCCAGAGGGTGTCCCAATTTTGCGTTGCTCGGTAAAAGTATCCTGACAAAGACCAATCGGCGAATGCGTGGATTGTGGCAGGAGCCAAATATTATGATCTCTGGAACTGACTACGCGGTCATCCTGCTCGGCTTGGGATGGTGCAGTAGCACAAGCCAGCGGTTTCGATTTGTTCCGATGATTCGCAGCCAGGTGCCCCATGTCGTTCTCATCGACTTTGGCCTCTCTACTGCGTTTCTTGGTCGACCAAGATGGGAATGGGCTGCCACTGGAATGTTTGCTTTGCTAACAATGCCGGAGTATTTTGAGGGTGATCTTGACTGCGTTAATTGCTTATTTACTGTCCAACCTGCTTCAGAGCAAGGTAGACAGTATCGAGGTAGACAGAGATGTATTGAGTGAGACACAGGCACAAAGCCGGTCGAGTGTGCCCAAAGCCTCCGAATGAGTTGCCTTCAATTGATTCGCTGCAGGTTCACCAGCAATCGGGAAGGAGTTTGTGGCACTCCTGGCTACATCCCGCCAGAAACGTGGAGGCTGGCGACATGAATCATATTCAGAGCAGATCAGGACAGTATGTCATCAGCCAGTCCCAAAGTGTTTGTGTAATTTTCAGGTCAAGAGTCAAGTCAGTTGCGAACTGAATTCCAAGTGCAAAGATCTCACATCTCAGTGTGAATCCAAAGCCCAGGGAAAAAAATCCTTCCCAGGGTTCCAAGATGTTCCAAGGCTCCAATCCAAAGTTGCCCTTGTTTCAATTTCATTTCAATTTCCACGTGTCTCAGTACAAGTCGCCCACAGGACTGGTGTTTGGTATCCTCGGGGTGATGTCTTCAGTATGGGAGTGGTGCAATTCGGCTGCACTGAGGTGGATATGTGGAAAAATAGGAGCATTAGCAAGAACCAGTTCGTTGAATGCTGATAGCATGTGGCTTGTGTAGTGAGTCTAGGCTTTTTTGCGCTTGGTTTCTATGGAGCCCAGATTTGATGTGCATTTCAGAGATTCAAGCCTCTCACCTCCCACTTCTCTGAATGCTGCGAGAATCCGATGTTAAGAATTGAATCCAAATTGATGACTTCATTGGGGTTATTAATTGACTGGTACTTGTACAAACCTCATACTTTTTTTATCCAAGATGAATGCTTCCCACTATTTCAATCCGAGGTTCTTTCAATGTGTCAGTGGAATGGTGTCCATCTCAGTTTCCATTTGCAACACATTTCCGCAGGCAATTAAACTAAACCTGGCATCTTAAATTCAAAACATTTCAATGTTTCTACGTAGGGAAATCTAGGAAAATCATCAACCATATCATATATATATATATATCATGTCAAGCTACGTCTCTATTTCATCTATGGGTAGGGAAAGAGAGAGAGAGAGAGAGAGACCAAAAGTCCTTCAAAAGTTTTGGGAGTTTCAGTGCCATCTTCGAGAACATTTGAGAACCAGAGAGTCGTTGGACCCGGGGCGACTAAAACGATGCGCTGCCTCAGCATTTTGCTCGGGCCCGCTGGGCATCACGGAGGTGCCATGATTCATGATTCATGAAATTATCGAGATCGTTGGTCAACGGATGAAGTCTTATGGACTTCCCACCGTTTTCTCGGATTCCATTCAGACATATCTATCCGACATTATCTGACTATCTGACGTGTTGTTTTAATTACTCTTTTTTTGGGGGGATGAGTTTATGAGTTTGAATCACCTACCAGACATGAACACACACATCCTCATCATAACCTGCCTTGATGATGTTTGCAAACTCAGACAGCCCAAATTGCGGGCAAGTGCTGCAAAACAAAAAACAACGAACAACATGTTTAAAAACCATCCAGAGACAGTGGACAGTCTAACAAATATAAATCCATATTAACCAATCTAAAAGAGCATTGGAAGAATTGGAGGGGCACGTGCGGAGCCTCAACTTTTTCATTGACAAAACGCAGCTTGTGCTGCTCCATGTCTTGGTTGGCATGGTCACCACCCTATCGTGGTGCCTGAGCCGCAGACTAATATTGTCATCGGAAGAAGTCAATGGACATCAATGGACATAGATGAGAGGTATGAGAGGCTGGTGGTTTTGAAATGTTTTGAATCCGTTGAGTTTATGCCCTATTTGACATGATCCCAAGGGATTAACATTGATCAGGGTGGGAAACTCCAAATTGCTCGGACGCGAGCACTTCTGTATGGGGAGAGAGAGAGAGAGAGAGAGAGATACCGAGCACTGCTGTATGTCAGGAGCCGCCGGAAAGCGTGGTAGAAGATTGCTGCAGCTAGCTTCAATAGCAGGCCATACAAAGCTGAATGCGGAACATGATGCCGGGGCGAATGTAGTAGGACACCTGCATCGTTGAAGAAAGCCAAATTGGCTATATATCCCAATCTTGGTTGATATGCATCCTGATCGTCATTGCTTAGATAATATATCATCATATATCAATGAATGACCATGCATTCGTTCAATATAAGTTGTCAGTGGTTAGATACTGTACCTATCTTAAGATTCTTAAGTTGGTTGTATAAAAGCCCCCATCATTGTCGGGTATGACCCCATTTTCAATTCAAGCCTGACCTTCCACAGAAGCCAAATTTGACCTGACTTCGGGAAAACACACAGTTGGACACTGCAGGCGTTGCTATTTGCCTGGTGGATGTGGTGGCTTTTGCTCGGCCAAGGGGCTTTGATATAGCTCCACCTCCAGAGAGTGTGAAGGACAGCCGCCATCCCCGCATCAACGACTTGTTCGGCTGGTGGTTTCAGAATATGGAGGATTTGAAAACTACCAAACATGGGATGTTATAAATTCTATAATGAATGTGCATGAATGTGCTGTAACCAAGAACAAAGACTCTGTTCAACTGGTGGTTTCAGGTATTTCTTACAGTATGTTTCATTTCCCCAGGCACAAATTAAAAACATGGTGATTAAATTGACTGTCTTAGTGCGCATCGAAATCACCAACCAGTGGTGAAATAGTTTGTCATCGCCTCTTGTGCGGTCACGTGTTCCGGGACCAGTAATTAGTTCATACTTGGATGTGTCAGTGCATGGAACTTGTTATCAGCATCGTGGTTTGGGATTCATTTTCAGTTGCCACTCGCCCACATTCAGAAAACGCTTGGTGAACAAGCGAAGGAGACAACCATCATAGAAGTGCCAACCGAAAGCAGTGCCCGACTCAGAGTTGAGATGCTGATGGATGCTGTTTTTTTCTCAGACCGTCAAAGAAGTGTTTCCGTTTGTGATATTTGTGACGTGTGTGTTTGTGTGTAAATGTCTATGTTGCGGAATGTGAACTGTGTGTGTGGGTGTGTGGGACCACGGCTTTTGCAGGGCAAGTGTGTCATGGTGCATCGTGTTGTATTGTTCTCCTTTGCAAGTTGGAGATGGTAAAAGTGTTTGGTCCCATGGACGGCCTGCATCCGCAACATGCAAGGCATAAAATGCTACAGTGTAGTGAGGGCCAGTTCCGCACAAAACTAGGCCATTCATAAATAATTAAATATATAATAATATATATATATATATACAAGCGCTTTACCAACCATAAATCTCCATGTGCAACCTTCATACATGTTTGCATGTCATTTTGCAGTCTTAGGATATTTGGGCTTTGTGTACCTGTATGGGGCAGCCAGGTAGCGGGTCTGACATTGGGCCCTGAAATGAGGCCCAGCGCCTAGAGAGAAGGCGCCAGGTGTAGATGTGGTCATCGCTGGAGGATCGCTCTCAGGGCTTTGGTTGGCAATGCTATTGAGTGCAGGTCACTCGGCATGAAATTCGGTAATTAGGCATGAAAATCATGAAATGAATTGGGCTCGGCCGTTCGTGTGACTTCATGGTCACCTCAGATTTTCGCGACCTGACTTTCTGCATTTTTTCTGCCTATTTCGAACCTTGTTGGGCCCCGCCTGGTTTTCCCAACTCCTTTGCATGTTGGTATGCTACTGCCTGGGGATCATGCTTTTTGTCATGTTAGAGTGCACGTTCTGAAGAGTCAGGTGTTGCCCTTGGCAAAGTGGCGCGAGTGCGGCTCTACCAGGCAAGTGCGGTCGGAAGATCACAGCTGCAGATGATGAGCCTACCGCATTCTTGCCACATTCATCTCATAGAAGAAATGACTCAAACCGGTGTCAGTTTGTAAGCGCTTCGGGTTTTCTTTGACTCACTAGCAGCATCTCACCTTGCAGGGCCGTTCAAGGCAGAACCCGCAGGACTGAGAGGTGTAACTTGAAAGAGAGACCAGTAGATGGAGCCCTATGTTTTCATATCCTTGTAGGGAAAGACACTGCTTTCCTGCAAAAAGTTGATAAATATCCCTTATATCCATTGATCCCCTGGCTTGAAGCCGCACAGGACATCGAGGTGGCTTCCATCGAAGGAGTGGTGTGGCGAGAGATCCCGCAACACTTCCAGAGAGCGTTGACTTCTGCAGGCTTCTTGCTCAGTCATGGATATGGATGGTCCTCCAATGTTCCAGGAATATGAGCATTACACGAGCCCTTGTTAACACGGACATGGGCCATAGGTTTGAATTGCAATGAAAGGCACCGATTCAGTGTAGATGGCCATGGGCGGGAATTTTCTGACAAGTTCACCTAGTTCTAATGCAAGTCCTGTGCCAGGTTGTTTCGAGCAATGGCCGAAGCAACCCAGAGAGTCTGGGCGCTCCTTAGATGAAGAGGACTTTCCACGGAATATACCAGTTCATCGACTCAAGGCCGCATTGCAGAAGGCCCTTGCAGAGGCACCATGATCATCCATGAGTGCTGTTGTGGGTAAAGGTCCACTAGATTCACTGGAGATCACTAGGCTTGACCTCCAGTGGCCCAGGTGGGCCATGTGGCGTCAGGCATCATAAACGGAATAAAAGAGTTCACAGAAAAATGGCATCATTTGAGAATCTGATGATTAGTGGAAAGACTTCAAGAGGAGCTGTGGATACTGATGTGGGACCTGGTTGTATATCCATACAAGATAAGCCAGCATAAGCCAGCGCAGAGCTTGTTTAAACATAATAAGCCAAAGAAGATATGGAAGTGTATATAAGATTATATAAGTGTCTCAGCCCCTTTTGTTTGATTACATAGATGAGGGGAATTTGAGCCACTGCTACCTATTTCTGCATTTCCCAGGCAGACGGAGTGGAGCTACTCAAAGAGGACTACAGCCTCACTGAGCATCGGCAGTTGGTGCAGGAGGATAGCTTTCAATGCATTGTCTTTGCAGATGGCGGCCCGTCACTGAAGGTGCCCTTGACAAATGAACATGGGACCTATTGGACCCATGGGACCCGTGAAGGTGCCATTTCAATCAACACCCAATTTTGCTGTATTACGTTATCGATACATATCAACAGTTCAATAATTACTCTATGACAGTGACAGTGGCAGGGTTTCCCAGCTCATTTGGGAAGGCGTGCGAAGAGATCTTCGACAACCTTTTCTCCCAGCCGGTTCCCCGCGAAGCCAATGGTGGCTTTCTGGTTGCACCCGAGAGGACTCTTGGAGCAGCTTGGCTCATTATGTCTCCGCACTCACAATGCTAGGCAAGCGATTCTAAATGCTATGTGTTCATGATGTGTTCTACATAATATCTGAAACAGTCTGAAACCATATGCCCCCCATCAGTTTTCCAAAATGAAGTCATTGGCCCCACTTGTTGGACCCTTCCTCACCATGCGGCATATAGCAGCATCTAAGGTCTCCTTTCAAGTGGAGGAGCCATTGCTGCCGTTGGGAACGGTTATGGCGCTGAACTGGGCTCAGCGGAGGTACTTCGTCAATTTGACGGGCATCTTGACAGGAGTTGTTTGGTGCTGTAGTGGCATACTTTGGCAGGCATTTCCTGTCATTTCCTGCATCAAGGGCAGTCAAGGGAATCAAGGGGGTTTGCTTCACAAGACCACACTTGCTTTGCTTTCATGATATAATACAGTAGCTCCCTAGCCGCGATGGCCTTTTGCTGAGATACATGTTTTCAATTGCTTGGCATTTTCGAAGTTCAATCTCTTTTGTAATTCTTTTTGCTTCACGTGATTGTTGAGTCTGAGTTGAGATCGCCTTCTGATTGCTTGGGCGTTTGGGCTGTTCATTTGTTGAGAGAAATCCAGGCGAGAGAGAAGGCGTTTTGCAGATCCGTCTCACGCCAGAAGAGGGACTAGCATTGGCAGCACTTGTGCGGACAGATGATCCCTTGAATCGTGGCAGCTTCATCGAGTTTGTGAGCCATTTCTATCAATGTGCCGGGTTCGTTCGGATTCAGACAGCATCCGACCAAAGCTGAGGAGTTTTCCTTTTGTTGTCCTGCAAACCGAGGAAGAAGCTTCGGGAGAGCAATGAAGAAGATCTAGCACTGCTTTGGCAAGACATCAGTAGCTTATCTATGTGGGGAGAGAGAGAGAGAGAGGGGGAGGGGGGAACTACCGCGCGACCACCCTTCGCATAGGCACATAGGTTTGTTTCCATTGTGGCAAGGTCCATTGACTCTGACAATACAGATCTGAAGATTTTCGCGAATCACTATCACTATTGGTCAAATCAATGGATCCGCTTTGGCATTTTTTTTTCGTTTCATTAGTTCGGCACACTGGATCAATCCTGGATCAACTGAGGAGATGCATGTCGCTTATTCGAGCTCCCGGAGGGTTGCCTTTCGCATCTGGCGATCTTCAGCGCAGATGCTGCCGATCGCCCCAGCTACACACGACTGCCGGACGTGGAAGTGGGTGAAGGGCCACTGGTGGCCTTCCTGCTGGGTGGTGCCGCAACTTGGCTTGGCAAAAAGGTTGATCGGTTGATCCATTTAAGCTCCCTTCTCCCCCAAATCATCCTATTCGACGCCCCCACATTCCTTTAAGGTATTGGCCACGTGGGGGGAAATTCATACGAGAGAAGAGATTGGATTGATGGTCATCTAATCTAATTACAGCGTCGACCCTGGATTAAGAAACCCCATTAGAGGTTGCGGAAAAATGTGCGTTTTATTATTGCAATTGCAATTGTACGAATTGTACCTCCCCAAAAGAATTTCTCTGAAAGAGACTAGCCAGGATCCTGGGCGAACCTACGGGACTCAGAGACCACAAGCATAAGTGGTAGAGAGCTAGCCTTGGAACCGGTTAAATTTTTTGGTATTTCTTCAACTTTTGGCCCGCTCCTTCACAGCCAAACCTCATGGAGATCCTGTTCTCCAAAATGTCAGGCACCCTCGGCGGTGACCGAGTTTCAATGTTGAACTGTGCAATTAGTGGAGGGTGAAATTTGTGTCCATGTTTAAATGTTTGCTGGCAGAGGATCGACATCAACGAGGGCCTTTGCTCAACTCTCAACCCACAGTACCGGTAGTATTCCCAGTGAGGAAGCTCGATTCTATCCCATCTCGCTTGCTGACGACCAAACAGTTTTGACGCGCATACCAACTTGCCGGCCGTTTTCACGTGTTCATTTCTTAGCCCCAGTAGAGGTTGGATAGATAGCTCAATCACCGGCAGCAGATTCGATAGATACATAAAGCATCATAAAGCCAATATAAATCCTCACTTCCTTCCGGACTTCCAGGCTCGGAGCGGCTCCGCCAGCTTTGGACCTGGCTACGGAGCCTCAGGCGATTTGGAGGCGGCGACATCTGCAGCCAAGGCGCTTCTGTCAGACCGTGCCACTGCGATGAAGGAGCGCCTGGACACTTGGCCCCCGCTTGGCCCCGCTTGGCCCCACTTGGCCCCGCTTGGCCCTGGCCCGGTGACTGTGCCAGTCCCGGTACCCCTGGTACAGAATGGTGTGTTTTATGGAGAAATGAAGAACCAGGTTTGTTGAATCTGGTGGTGAGATAAATCCTGTTCCCCCCTCTACATGGGATCATCAAGCCAGGGCTTATTGTTTGGTCATAACTTTTACTCGGGCAAAAGGATAATGTGGGTGTTGATTACGTTTACGTTTGCCTAGAACCAAAACCAAAATCTCATTCATATCTCATTCATTCAAGACACAGGTCATTTTGGTTTCGCGTAGATATCTACGCAGCAATATGCTATGATACGTATTGATATGCATGCATAAGAAAAAAAATGCAGAGAAGAAAAGGTGGGGGGTTGTCCCCCATGCTCAGTTTCTGGTGCAGCATGCGACTGTTCATTTTTCCAAGTAAGTATAGGAGGATGTGCTGTGTGTGCGTGTGTGCTGCTGTGATTACTGGGCCGAACCCAGGTTTGCTAGGATTCAACCAGTGAATTTTGAAGATTTTCAGAGACTCATATGTCAACCCATCACACATTGATCTTTCTCTGTGTTACTTCCCAACGGTTCTTTGTCCCCCTATGTCCCCCTTTTGTCTCCATGTTTGATAAAGTCTGCAGGCTCAAATGTTTACTCTACACTACACCTACATGCATTTTTTTCAATTCCCGATGCTCCCAATGTTTCTTGGTTGAATCTTCATTCCTGCTGGCTAAGTTCCCATGATTTCGAATTCGAAATTCATGTTGATTGATTTTAAACCATTTTAAACCAACATCTTGGCAAAGGTCCCAGGAAAATCCTATTTTGTGAAATTGAATATCTTGAATATCACCTTCAGATGGTTATTGAAGATGGTTTGCCCCATAGTTAGCTGATGTTCATACTTGACAAGTTGCTACTCCTGATGGCCTCGAGGATTTGGATGCAGTGACTCGGAACAACATGGACCTGCGGCTTTTGCGGATGGAAGATGTTGGAAGCGCAAGAGCGCTGAGGGTGTGGGGAAAATACATGAAAATACCTGTGGAGTATAAATGAATATGTACCCATGTTTGGAGGCTTACTGGGTTACTGTAAATCCATGTAAATCCCAATTTCCACGGACTATGTATTTTATACAATATATATATATATATATGTAGATACAATCATATATCCAACCATACTGTACACATTATCATTTTGTTTATGGATGTTTCATCTTTTTTTCTTGGCGCCAAACTTATGAGCAAAGGAAGGCCAGATACATAAATCCCTTTGGCCACAGCTCTGCCAGGACATTATTGCTATTGCTGTTGAGAATCTCAAGAATTGTGAAACCGGGATTCTGCATATGAGACAAGCTAAAGGTGACGAACCCCTGAAAGTGTTTGTCATAGTTTCAGGATTTTCTAGGTATAGATCTAGGGGTCATGAGCTAGAAATGGTATAGTAAATACATGTGCTCATTTTCAACCAGACCTGATTGGTGGATACTTCATGCGGGCACAAGCAGCTGAGACCATCCTAACATCAGACCATCCTAACATCTGTTCGGCATCAACAGTTTCACACTTATTGACTTACTATGACTTATTGTCATTGTTTGAAATTCCCTCACTTGTTTGAAATTGTGTCGAAAATACGCTCTTATGGAACCTTAGCCATTTCAGCCAGAACATGGCTGGTACTTTCTCGCAGCAAAAAGTTTCAAAAAAGGAACGAGTAGTTTGCCCAGCTCTTGATTGCTTGGAAGCTGTGCATCCTCAGCAATTCATACTATATATGCTAAAGTTCAAATCCATCTACTTCTAGATGCAAGTGCCAAGCTCCAGCTACTTGCAGCCCCTTCATACCGAGAGCACAGGTCGCAGGTCACGAGCTTGTCATGAAAGGTCTTTGTGCACGGGAACGGCAGGCCACGCTGTTGTGATCCGGGCCCGTGAGCACGCTGTATCATGTCACAACATGTGGCCAAATTATGTGGCCTGTGAATACCCTCAGCATATCTCAGCAATTCTCAGCATCAGTTCAAATCATTTCTTGCACTATAATTTGCAAACCCACAGCTGATTGATCCTTTTTGACTGGTGCGACCATAAACCATCCAGCCAATGTATGTTAACAGTAGAGTATGAATATGAAACACATGAAATGGATTCTCCTGGGAGGTGCAATTCAAACCCGTACCACTCCCATACCCAAAACATGGCAACCACCCCCACCGCCATGCAGGTTGGCCTGGGCTTGGGCGAGTGCATCGCCTCGGGACTTCGGAAGATGGATGGACCACAGGCCAAGCCATGGATGGCCGACACTACAGACGCCCACAGCATGGCCTTGGCATGCCTTGGTCATCCGACGTGAGAATGAAACATCCTCATGTTCATCAGACCAATCATTTGCGGATGCGTTCATTGCTAAGTTAGTTGCATTTGGATGGTTGTGGGCTAAACATGGTTAAACCATGTACGATCCCTTTCCCTCTAACGCCAATTACTTTACTTCGTGTGATCCCCACCAAGACATTTATACATTTTGTTACTGGCAAATCTTCTGGCATTCTATCTGACATATTTTCTGGCATTCGATCTGGCATATCTTCTGGCATTCTACCTGGCATATCTTCTGGCAGATGTTCTGGCAT
>Ga0126342_10010698_pt1 | contig 16427 bp, 17 predicted proteins | sample Cyp1metagenome_FD_92528 | JGI IMG/M metagenome (GOLD analysis project Ga0126342, IMG submission 92528) | Coral microbial communities from Lord Howe Island, Old Settlement Bay, Australia - Cyphastrea 1 metagenome | ecosystem: Host-associated > Invertebrates > Cnidaria > Coral ... | reverse complement strand
TTTTCAATATTAATCATTATGGTGGGTCCACTGATTTTCCCATGGATCCCTTCAAATTTCAGCAGAGGAAAAAAAAGGAAGAATCCCATGAACTTTCGGACAAATCTCATGAACAAAGATTTTCCGTCAATTTTCAGCACATCTCACAAAATGCGACGCTTGCCACGGAATTTGCACGTTGCCGCCACTTCACAGCCCTGACAATGCGATGTGCAAAAAACACGCAACACGACTCCTCTAAAGTGCTGCGCTTGCCAGCAAAATGAAGACGGTCATGTCCAAAGTGCTGCGCCCCGTTGCAGAACTTGCCATAGGCACGGCCATAGCGACCTCGCGCGAACGGTTGTTGCGGACGGTTTTGCGGAGGGTTGCGGACGGTTGCGAACGGTTGTGGACGGTTGCGGAAGGTTGCGCACCGTCGAGCGAACACAACCTCAACCCCCAGACCCCCAGAGTGAAACAGGAACCCCTGCTACGCATTCGGGAAAACAGTAAAACACATGGGAGATTGTGGATGGTTGTTTGACATCGATGTCGCGCAAACTGAACCTGATATATAGAACTTCGGGAGAGCAGTTTAACTGATGTTTTGTGATCGGTCCACGTATGAAAGATTTCTGCAAACAGTTCCATGGTTCTCAGCCAAGAAAGTCTTGATCCCTTCATGTTCTGGTCGTGATTCAAGACTACAGACCTCCCAACTTTTCCCAACTTGAGACTGGAATCGACAGTATCACGGATCATACGGATCACCCAAAAGTATAGTGGGTTGGAGCAGTCTTCCCCCACCTCCCTATCGCCGGGAAGCCTCCTGATTGCGGCCACCAAACCCCAAGTATTTATTATTATATTGGGTACTGCATATGCAGGCTATGCATTAATATACATAAGAATATGCATCGATACACATCGATATACATAACTAGTATTAACTAATGATATGTATATATACATATATAACGGTATAATATTTTTTACACACACATATATATATATATAGAATGATATATGCAAATAATTATATATAATTATATATATAATGATATAATATATATATATATACATAATGATTAATATATATATATATATATATATATATATATATAATGATTAATATATATAATGATATATATATAATGATATATATATATAATCCTTGGAAATTATTTTATAGTATATCCCAGGATTTTCCAAATAGGTTGTGACAACCCGTGTGGATTGCAGGCTACCACGTCAGACAGAAGCTGCCTGCCCTCCTGGAAGTTCTGACCACTGCTTCGTATCAGCAGGCACGGGCTGGGTCTCTGGGTAGATGAAACTAGGCATTGAATCATGGTTTCCTGAGACTCCTTGGTCGTTGGTTCTGTTTTAACACCCTCGCAACTCAAATATGGAGGGATGAGACATGTTTTGAAGATGTCTGAATCAACTTCAATGTTTTTTGCGCCGGGCCACCTTCGTTTCCGCCTTGATTTGCCTTTTCAACACAGTCGTTCCAGAGGAGTTTTGTGCTGCCACAATGTCGCAGGATGATTCTGCAGAACGGACGAACACCTCCCAGTTTGGGGAAGATCAAGGGGGAAAATGGTAGGATTACAACAAAAACCGACTCTGCAAAGATCTGGCAGCCGTCGGCAACAGTCAACAAAAGGTCCAACAGAGACCCCTCAAAGTGAAACTTGTGCTCTTGTCCGGTTGATCAACTGGCTTGGGCGGGCGGGGATGGCTCTAAACGATTCCAATCGCACAATGAAATAGCCCTGACATAAGAAGGACGCTATACATATATAGATAAATAATGATAAATAGCTAGCTATGCATATGGGATTATGTAGGTAGATACAATAGGATACCTGCACGGGTTGAATCAACGGATCCATGATCCATCTAATCTACATAATCCAATTCAATCCAAATCTAGTTCAAATCTAAATCTGAATCTACATCATGTACATCCAATCAAAATCTTGAAGTTATCTTGGATTATTTCGGATTTCAATTCCATCTATTGGCACTCAATGGAGTATTCGCCAGGCCTTTGTCTTCGTGTCCGATTCCAACAGTGCCATTCAAATCGCTGAGCTGTTGAACCAGGTCGGGTCCGGCCCAAGATCATTTTCAGACACACCCAAAAACTGTTAACGTGTTTGTTGATGTTTGATTGTTAACACCGAAAAAATGCGAATCTTGAGTTGGTGTTAGTAGTTAATAACATTCAATAACAATTGGTGTATAGTAGTTAATAACATTCAATAACACTATATAATTGTTGCAGGGGAAACCTCCCGTTTATGACTGGGGAAACAAATTCCTTCGGTCAAGGCTCTGGCGAAGAATTTGATCAAGCCAATGATAAGCGATCGATCCTACCCAATGATATCATCCATGTTCCTATGTGGGGTTTCCTAAAGTAGTGGTACCCCCTAAATCATCCCTTTATAGATGGGTTTTCCGTTATAAATCAACCATTTTGGGGCACCATTTTCTTTTTCATGGGAACCTTTACATGGGAAAACGACCAGGGCTCCAAGAATATTGTTTGACCCTCTATTTCCCAAGTCTTGCGGGTTTGATATCGCATTTGTGTCTGTTGATTCCAACTTGTTCCTGATGAATAATCCCCAATGTTTAGTCGTATAATCACAAGATTTCCGATACAATCTATATGTGGTAAACCCAATAAAAAAAACTTATAGACCATCCCCAAAATCACATTTTTTTATGGGTGGTATAAACCATCTGCAAATGATAGTTGTTTATAGCATTGGGTTGCCAACATTATTCCAAGTATCCATATTCTTCATCTATTATTGTTGGTTCATATACCCACTATGACACTATGAACCATCATTAACCACAGCTAACCACTGTTGTTTTATATGTTTTCCCATGTTTTCTGCATTTTCTGTGGATTCCGGAACTCATCGCGTGAAAGGCAGGTGTTCCTGCTGCGGCCAGTGGAGGGCGAATGGAGCAGTCTTGGAGAACACAGGTGCAGGGTGCAGGGTGGTTTTGGTGGAAGTCGCAGAGAATGTCTGGATCTCTTCATTTTTAAAAAGCCATGCTTCACTTGTTCATACTGGTTCTAGTGTTAGCAGGATGGGATGATTATAACAACTTATGATCATTATAGCCTAAATTATAGCATCTGGTGATGCTCAACGAAAAACTTTCCAAGAAATTTCGAATGCACTGAACGACTAGAGTCAGTGGCGATTTTTGGGTGGCAGAGATTAATCGACCCAGTGTCAGAACCAACAATTTCACCACAGACTGTCTGCTTAAGTGCGATGCAAGCAGCATTAGAATACCGTCTTAACATCAGTCTTCATCTACAAAATCAACTGCGCCAAAATCCTGAAATCTAGCCTGGCAATCGAAAATCCTGAACACTTTTGAACATTTATTGTGTTCGGTCATTTACTGTAATCACTGTGATAATTTCATGTAAATTTCAAGAATTTCTTGTATATATGTTTGTTCATAGGCTTCATATTCATATCCATTAAATTCCATTAATATCCATACTTTTGGTGGTTATTGCTGTGTCATCACGCTTGTTTCAACCATCTTTCGTCTTTCGCCCCCCTTTCGACTTTTCATCAGGCCTTTGCTGGGCTGAAGCGCTTCCAGTATCGCGTGTTGGTTTGCACGGCATGGGCCCCAAGGGTGTGCTTCAATTGCCCGCCTTTTTTTTCACGGCTGAGGCTCGGAAGCCATGGAGATCCACAAGAAACGTAGGTTTCAATGGAAAAAATATGGGAACATTTGCAAGGGAAAATCCACTATAAATGAAGGTTTGAATGGGAAAATGACCGAAGTAAATGGTGGATTCTCAACCGCCATGTTTGAGTACCGGAGGGTAACACCAGCCACTGGGGAGATTTCATGGAGAAGTATGTTTCATAAGATGCATCGAAACAACACTAAAGATACTAAAGGCCGCAGGATGGACTAGGATACCTTACCCTCTGGTAAACATACAAAAAGCTATTGAAAATCACCATTTTGAATAGGTAAATCCACTATAAATGTGGTATTTTCAATAGCTGTGTTAAATTGCCAGAGGGTAATTTTGGACAAACCTGTGCAATTTAATGACCTGAATGATGAACCCCACAAGGTTCGAACGAGGGGATGCTTGGTATGCCACAGTCATGTTCCCCCTTCAACCGTGAACCGTGTGGGTTTGTTGGTCAGATATGTACCAATGTGCTGGTAAACAATTTCACTCTCTGTGTTTGTTCTCTACCCCAAATTATTTCCATATGCTCTGTGCGTCAAAAGTTGGATTACATACCCATGTTGCTTGATGGTCATCAAACCATTTTCCTTGGGGCAGCATACCCGCATAATCCCGCAAATAAGTAATTCCTAATAATAATATGGGATGACTGGGATGACCATAAACAATCATAAACCAGCGATCATAATAAGTTTGTTCTATCCCAATTATATCCCAATGATGTATTCCCATATTTAGTTGATTACCCTATATGGTAAACTGACATAGATGTTCAAAATCCACCATTTGTAGACGATGTTCCTAAGAAAAGCATGGTTTTTCCACATCTTTTTGTATGTTTAGGGTACCATCTGGTTATTTAACATAGCCATGGAAAATCTCCATTTTTAATAGGTAAACCATCTATAAATGGGCCATTTTCCATGGCTATGTTAAATAACCAGAGGGTATATCCCCATGAAATCCCCGAAGGAATCCCCATGGTAAAACCGCAACGACCATCAACGACCATCAAGCGGCGTAGGACCTCATGGCGCGGGGCATCGATGCAGAGAACGTGGATGTGGTGGTGAACTTGAACTTGCCTGTAGAGAAGGCACACCCTGCAAAACCCATAGGCTTCCGTATGAATGGATTGGTTAAAGGGAAAATCTAGATTTTTGAATCATGGTGGTTCATGTTTTTCACTAGTTTTGTAAAAATCAATGGATTGGTTTAAGGGGAAATCTTAACCGGAAACCATTGTTTTTTACCATGAAATATGGGGGGTTCCGGTTAACATTTTTTCCCGTGAAAACCAATCCATTGAATAAATGGATATAGATTCCGTCATCCATGGACTTGGATGCTTTTGGGGTTTGGCTGACTTTGGAAACTGGGGCGGTGGAAACCTCGTGGGGTCATCTGATATTGTCAATGGTTTTGTATATCATTGTATATCATCCCAATTTAACCAGTGATTAGCGAAACTGATAACGAACACAGGGATTTAGGGACACCGCAATGTTGAGATAAACATACATTATATAAATAAATATGATACTTTAACAAAACATGGGGATGTATGCAAGAACTCTGGGGATATGACTGGATATGACTCAAGGCCAACATGTTTTTTCAGGGTTGTAACCACCAGCAAGAGCTTCTACAATGCTACAAGTATCTATAAGTGTCTATAAGTATCCATACTAAGGTCGGGGTAGAACTAGCACCAGAAGGGACATTAAGCAGCAAAATATAGCTTCCCAATGTTTCCCACAGTTATCCACTGCACCAAACCGACCTGCATTTTTCTGAGGTGGAAATGATGACGGGGTCATCAAAAATGGTGGGGATTTAAATGGGATATAAAGGGAAATCATAAGCCAACTTATGAGGTATGCGTCAAACATGGCTGGAAAATCCACATGGTTGTATGATTTTCCCAACTGGGCACCTCCATGACTAGGCCACGGGGATTTGTTTGATGGAGGTTATGTCACAACATCACGGTCAGAAAATCCAGATGGCCTGCTATTCACAAGCCACAGGCAGCAAACTCCCCACTGTGGCACAGCTCGCTGCTTTGAGTTGGCATCTGGTGAATCTACTAGGTACTGTAGGTATGATTACTAGAACCTCAGAAATAGGATAAGCCAAATAAAGAGGGGATTATGAACCACCGACTATTGTCATGAGCCGCTTACTAACTACAGTATTCGTCATCAGAGCATCCATTAAAACGCAAAAAAAGGTGTTGAAGCTTGGCCATGCTTAGTGAATGCAATTTTTCTGCGTGTTAGTTTGTGATATTCCTGCTTGATGTAGACCACTTCTGGCATTCTACAACACAAAAGACAGAACAACTACTGATCTATTGTCTATCCCTACTTGGACATGTTTTTCTTGTACTGTTCGATCTATTTGTTGGCTTCGAATTCATAGTAAACCATAGTAAACAAAAAAGAACACCTTAGTAAAGCACAGTAATATTGCCCATAGGATCCATGTATGCCATATATGGTGTGCCATGGATCCCATCAATATACCCCAGTCATGTTAGCATTTTTCTACCAGCACCATGGATCCTATGGGTTTTCACCGTCACAAGTCACATCGACCGCCGGACCTCAGGAGACCTATCTCCACCGGAGCGGCCGCACGGCCCGCTTCGGCTCGGTAGGTCACCCGTTGGTCACAGTTGGGGGAAGATATGGTGGTGATATGCAATGGATTGGTTTTCACGGGAAAATTTTTAACCGGAAAGCCCCATATTCAATTAGAAAATCTATATGGTTTCCCGGTTAAGATTTTCCTTTAAACCAATCCATTCAGATATGCACTGAATATGCACTCAATATGTACTGGTTGGTGGTTTGGAACATGATTTTTTTTGACTTTCCATTCAGTTGGGAATGTCAGAATCCCAACTGACGAACTCATATTTTTCAGAGGGGTAGGTATACTAGTATACCACCAACCAGATAATGTCTTATGCCAACCCCGGATTAATAAACCATGATTGATTAATTAGGGGGGGTACTCCTCCAATAGTCATAATCTAATACTTAAATGGCACCCTCCCAATTAAACAGCCAGAAGTTGTCCAGAAGTTGGGTTCCATTTTACCCTCTGTTTATGACTAGTTCGGTTACTGGAAAACCACCATGTAAAAAATCTGTTTGTCATTTGTAACTGGGTAATTGTCCATCGTTAACCGGGTGCAAGCAGGAAGAATCTCTGGGCGAATCGTGGCAACCATTGCCTGCGTCGTCCGATACTTCGCCATTAGTGATCATCTATTTAAGGTAATGGATTAATAATGTTAAACCATGTTAAATCATACAATATCCCCATCTTTGATGGGCAATTTTATTTGCTAATGGATAGATCGGGGATGACCGGGAATTTTTGATCACCAATTAGCAGATACTCGCTTGTACCACGAAACACACACATATATCATATGTATATCTATACCTATATTATATATATACACATATATCTATTTGCTCGTACCCAAACTGTATCCAATTTTGCAAAAGCCAGATTAACCAAATGCTGAAAACAACTAAGAAGAAACTCTCCCCAGGGTGAAATCCCAGGGTGGATGGTCTCCTTGGTGTTCGAGGGTGAAGAGGCGGGCGAGATTGTGAGGTAAACAGCACGAGCTTCATATGTCTAAAAATTGGTGACCCTCTGGTAAACTAACAGTTTGCGAACTGGAAAATCACCATGCTTAATAGGTAAATCAAGCAAATCATCCATATAAATGGTCATTTTTTTATAGCTATATATCCATATATATATATACATATATATATATATGTATACACATACATATATACCAGATGGTACAGCAATTGCCCACAACCCGTATGGTGGAGCGATCATAGTCCCCATATGTCCTTCAAGAACTTATGCGGGCCAGAATCTTGGTACGGGCGCATGCCACACTGATTGGCCCAAAAATGGTAATCTACCTGTTTCGTTTGATGTTGATGGTACCGCCTATGCCGAAATCCGTACCGCATTTTGCTGGTAAGATAATTAGATATGTATCTATGCTAACCAGAAATACATTGTATATTTAGAGAGAGAGAGAGAAAGAAAGAAAGAAAGAAAGAAAGAAAGAAAGAAAGAAAGAAATACAGAAAGAAATAAATAAAGAAATAAAGAAATAAAGAAAGAAAGAGAGAGAGAGAGAAAGAAATTAAGAAAGAGAGAGAGAGAGAGAGAGAAAGAAATAAAGAAAGAGAGAGAGAGAGAAAAAAAGAAAGAAAGAAAAAAGAAAGAAAGAAATAAAGAAAGAGAGAGAGAGAGAGATAGAGAGAAAGAAAGAAAGCAATAAAGAACAAGATAGAGAGAGAGAGAGAGAAACAAAGAAAGAAAGACAGAAAGAAAAGAAAGAAAAAAAGAAATAAAGAAATAAGGAAAGAAAGAGAGAGGGACAGACGGAGAGATATCTATTCGGCTATAGTTGGCTAGTGTATTTGTATAGATACGAACACCAAGTCTGGAGGATTTAGATCTCACAGTGCAAGGGCTAGGTGATGAAGGGTGGCCTGTTTAGAATCGAAGGGTATCGAAGGCACCGCGCGCTGGCATATCATGATGTCGCGAAGGTGTTTTTTCTCGATAACATATCCTTCCGAATTGTATCTAATATCGAATAGTATCGAATTATATAACAATTATATCTCACGATTTGTATCGAATTGTTAAATATACACAATACACTTCCGCAGGGATCATTACACAATTTATCACATAAAACACTATCTAAAACTCATGAAACAACCTACATGCAAGTTCAATCCACAAGACAGCATCAGTTTCAGATTTCATGAAATAGTTTCATGTTTCATCTTGATGATCTCCCAACTGGAAAAAAATGGTCCCTCCACAGCCCTGGGCAGGCAGAACACCTGGATTTCTTTCAGAAACAGCTAGGTTTCGAGATGGTGGACTTTGCCGATCGCGAGGCGGGTTTCGGTGGTGGATTTTTTCGGTTTTCGGTGGTGCATTTTCCCGGAGGAAATGCCTATTGGACATGTTGGTTCTTTGATCAGATGTAATAAATATATTTACAGTTACCCTCTGGTTATTTAACATAGCCATGGAAAATGGCCTATTTATAGTGGATTTACCCATTAAAAATTGTTATTTTCCATAGTTATGTTAATTTGCCAGAGGGTAATATATTATCATATTATAATAATAATGGTAATATGAGTGATATATAATATGTTGATATATTTTGTCATATGCAAATCTAACACTATATATATATACACATACATAAACTATATTGGCTCCATCCCCATATTTTGTTTGGTTATATCAGCTACATCCCTTTTGTTTTGGTAACGTGCCTCTTCGAATTGCTTTCAGATGCTTTCAGGGTACCTTTCCGACCTTTCCTTTGTTGATTGAGGTTAGGCATGCTACTGTACCTGTAAATGTGACATTGTTTGATTTTCGATCCAAGTCTTAGTGTTTGCAAATGTCAGATTGAATGATTGGCTATCTCCTCTTTGTTTGCCCACTACCAAAGCCTGACTACACCAAGATTTGCTGCTAGAGAGACCACAACTGCTACCTGTGGTGTCTTATCCAGCCACATCAACCGGGTTTTGAACACATTGCAAGGACCCTTGGTAATTGGTTGGACGAGTTTAGTTTTGGTGTCATCTTACCCGCAAATCGAGGAATGTGAAGGAATCATATCCCCACCAAGAAGCAAGTTTCTTTAGATTCAGGGGAGAAAAATGCATACAACTGCCCATACAACCCTAAATTTGATATGAAAAACCATGCGTGATATTTCTCGAAATCTTTTTTTTTGGCATCACAAGTTGGCCATGGCTTCGAAGCCATGGTGACAGGCGGCGATGATGGGCAAGTTGCAGCAGTTGAATCTGCAGGAGACGATTTTTGTGCCGAATTACATCAATGCTCAATGAATAACTGATGGGAGATTTAACCAACTATAATGCTTGGGTTGTATATATATATATATATATGTAAATATTAAATAAATATATATATATATAACCAACATCAAATATATTTGCTATGGTTTCCTAAAACATCAATATACCATCTGGTTTTTAAAAAAAACTATGTTATGGATGGCCCATGTATGCCCATGTATACATGATTTATTTGGTGAATTATACTATATACGGAGGTTTCCCACAAAAAGGGGTGTAACCCAACTCATCCAAGTCATTAGATCACGACTTAGTATTGAAACCTATGATGACTTGGGGATTCTCATTTTTTTAAGAACCCCCGACACATATGAATGATTTTGGTCCTTAAATGGATGATTTTCCTACAATCAATGAACAAACCATGATCCGCTATGGTCCATGGTCAAGTTAAATGGATGATTTTCCTACAAAAGCGGATGGTCATCCCCCTATGAGTACGGCTTAATCATATCCATAAACTGGGGATTGCCTAATGAATGGTGGGATGAGCATACGATATGTTTTTGACGATGGCACATGATGGGTGTGTCCGTATGCCTCAATACTAGCAATTTATGTGGGGAAAATCATGAACCGCTTGATGACCGGGGATACAATAGGGATATTGTCAGACAAACCCATAGACCTACATTCTGGGATGGTTCTACATATCGTTTTTTTTTCAGCCGCCCCTTAGTATGACTTGGATGGTTGCAGCCGAATAAAACAGACATCATGTGCCCAAGGAAATCCTGGTAGCAGTTTGATGGTTAGCGTACTAATCCAGAAGGGTGCCTGGCACTTTTTGGTTTACGTGCGTTGATTAAAAAACACGTACCCTGTACATCCCTGTACATTTTCGTACTTATCAGTCATATGTGGGTTTGTTTGAAAATGGGATACCCCAAATCCATTGGTTAATCATCATTATCCCTATTGAAAAATTGCCATTTGAGGAGTATATCGGTATACCCTATTTTCAGAACAACCCATTCGCCACCAAATGATGTGCGATCTTCACCCATTCTCCCAGGTGTCCCCCTGCATTCTTGGCAGGATGCAACGCTAGGCCCAACACAGGAAGAGATTGTTGGGTTCTCAGCCGGATGCCTGTTGTCGCTGATGATTCTTCTGGTCAGGGTCTGTTAAAAGTGAAATTTTGAGCCATCAACATGGAAGAATGCAACATAATACAACAATATGCATCAATATGCTACAAAAAAACAAGATGCAGCCCACGAACCCGAATGCAGTCACGTACAACACTTTTGTAAAACAAGCTATTTGAACAGTCTTGTAAATGTTTCCCATGCCACCGTAGCAGTGCAGTGTAGACTGTGGAATGTGGAAAAGGGTGGAGTGCCGAGTGTGGAGTGTGGAGTGTAAAGTGTAGAGTGTGGAGTGCGGAATGTAGAGTGTTGAGTGTGGAGTGTAAAGTGTAGAGTGTAAAGTGTGGAGTGTAAAGGGTGAAGTGTGAAGTGTGGAGTGTAAAGTGGAGTGTAAAGTGTGGAGTGTAAAGTGTAAATTGTATATTGTCAAGTCTGGGGTGTAAAGTGTGGAGTGTGAAGTGTGGAGTGTGAAGTGTAAAGCGTGGAGTGTAAAGTGTAGAGTGTGGAGTGTGGAGTGTAAAGTGTAGAGTGTGGAGTGTAGAGTGTGGAGTGTAAAGTGCAAAGTATGGAGTGTGGAGTGTAAAGTGCAAAGTGTAAAGTGCAAATTCTGGAGTGCGGAGTGTAGAGTGCGGAGTTTAAAGTATAGAGTGAAAAGTGTGGAGTGTAAACTGTGGAGTGTGGAGTGTAAAGTGTAAAGCATGGAGTGTGGAGTGTAAAGTGTGGAGTGTGAAGTGTGGAGTGTAAAGTGGAGTGTCAAGTGTGGAGTGTAAAGTGTAAAGTAAGGAGTGTAAAGTGTAAATTGTATATTGTCAAGTGTGGAGTGCAAAGTGTACAGTGTGGATTGTAAGTGTGGAGTGTCAAGTGTGGAGTGTACAGTGTGGAGGGTAAAGTGTAGAGTGTGGAGTGTGGAGTGTGGAGTGATGTGGAGTGTAAATAAAGTGTACAGTGTGGAGTGTCGAGTGTAAAGTGCGGAGTGTAAAGTGTAGAGTGTAAAGTGTGGAGTGTAAAGTGTAGAGTGAAGAGTATGGAGTGTAAGGTGTACAGTGTGGAGTGTCCAGTGTAAAGTGTGGAGTGTAAAGTGTGGAGTGTGAAGTGTAAAGTGTAGAGTGTGGAGTGTAAAGTATACAGTCAGTCTGTAGTGTAAAGTCTCAATTGTAAATTGTAAAGTGTGGAGTGTAAAGTGTAAAGTGTGGAGTGTGAAGTGTGGAGTGTAAAGTGTAAAGTGTAAAGTATGGAGTGTGGAGTGCAATGTGTGGAGTGTGAAGTGTGGAGTGTAGAGTGTGGAGTGTAAAGTGTAGAGTGTAAAGTGTAGAGTGTAAAGTGTGGAATGTGAAGTGTGGAGTGTAAAGTGGAAAGTGTGGAGTGTGGAGTGTAAAGTGTGGAGTGTGAAGTGTGGAGTGTGGAGTGTAAAGTGTAGAGTGTTGAAGGCGCAGTGTGAAGTGTAAAGTGTGGAGTGCGGAGTGTAATGTGTAGAGTGTGGAGTGTAAAGTGTAGAGTGTTGAAGGCGCAGTGTGAAGTGTAAAGTGCGGAGTGTCCGAGTGTAAAAGTAAACTGTAACTTGTAAAGCTCGGAGTGTAAACTGTAAAGTGGAAAGCGTGTAGTGACTACGTGTAAAGTGTGGACTCCAAATTCATATCGTCAAATCGTATCCAAAACCATATTAAAATCGTAATAATAAATATTTCCTGAATTCAGCATCCTAGAGGGATTCCGGGCTGGTAAGTGTGGAGTGTAAAGTGTAGAGTGTGGAGTGTGGGGTGTGAAGTGTGCAGTGTGGAGTGTAAAGTGTGGAGTGTAAAGTATAGGGTGAAATTGCAGAGTGTAAAGTGTGGAGTGTAAAGTGTGGAGTGTAAAGTGTGAAGTGTGGAGTGTGGAGTGTAGAGGGTGGAGTGTGGAGTGTAGAGCACGCACCGCGACACGTCTGAAGCGATGCGCCTGCCACGCGAAATGACGATGGAGGTCTCCAAAGTGCTGCGCCTGCGACGAAAAATGCAGCTGATCTGCTGAAAACCTTGCAAGCGCAATGCGCCTGTCACACAAACGACTTTCGACACGTTTGCAGACACGTGAGAATGTCAGGAAGTGCCACGCCTGCTGCGCAAAACGACATTACAACCTGCCTTGAAACTTTCGAAAAGGAGAGGAGCGAACACAACCTCAACTCCCAGACCCCCAGAGTGAAACAGGAACCCTTGCTACGCATTCGGGAAAAAATCACTGGCGTGACTTTGTTTGTTAGTTGCAGGGGGTTCCAATGTTAGCCTGTTGGCTATACAAGTTGTAATGTGCGAAATTATGTGCGTTCAACCACATGGACCATATATGCTAGTAGGGATTGCTGTTGCCATCATGGCGAATCTTCCATGCCTAGGTGGGATCACCAAGTACTGTACCTGTGCGGAACATATTCCTACGCAACCAGTGGCTAAACTTTAAATTTGTTTTCTATATTATTTAAATTTATATGTATATTTTGATAAATCATATAATATTCTAATATACAAAATTTAGACAATTTGTCATAGTCTTGGTATGTTTTCGAATGTCGATTGGGATGTTCATCCAGCTAGTCATCCACCCAATTCCGGGGTTGCTATTGGCCCAGCTCAACTTGCACATATGTGCCATGGTCAAAAGATCAATTGTATAGCCATATTGCAGGATGGTCATCTATCCATTTTTAAAGGGATTCAATATCTTGAAATTAAACCATTGTAGATCATTGTAGTTTCTTTGGGATGCATGATCATAAACCATATGCCATTCATAGTTTTGACCCTCCATATGTTGATAGTGATAGAGTTTGCATTGGTTTCCTATAGATTTTGTCTTACAACGCAGTGGAGTTGGCAGCGAGCGATCCACCAAGGATCGCTTTCCACAGCAGCCCTTTCCCACACCCCAGGTTCACGAACCAGGACCAGGAAAAGAGATGTGAAACGCGGAGGTTAAATCATATGGGTATGTTTCAGAACTTGAAGAAGTGGTATGAACTAATCATTTTTAGATATTTTTTGTACTTTACTATCCTGTCTTTCGGTGGCCCAATTTTGAGCCATCATCATATCCGAAGGTGGTAGAAGGTTATTAGAGGTGAGTGAACAACCTAGAGTTCAAGGGTTTGTGATTGATTGTATTCAACAGCTAGCACTTGGATTTGGCAGTTCTCAATCTCAGCCACTTCAATGGCGACATACGTTTTTCAGTTCCTGGTAAAGCCAGGGAAACCCTGGGCCAATCCATTAAAACCATCATCACCACAGTCAATATGCCCGATTTGATTGACAGAGTCTAGGTTGCTCAGAGGGATTGTAAATGCCCAAAGGTTTGTCTGAAAATAATTGAACATAGGGCACGTACCTCAAAATCCAGTCGTTATGCCATCAATTCCGTACTCCTCCATTTCCAGATACCAAACCCATCTTCACATGCAGTTACCCGGCAGTTGTCAGTTTATAAACCCCATGAATTATAGACATGTATAGGGGGTGTATCTACCATAAATCCAATCGTTAACCATCGTTAACCCATGTTAATCGACTTGTAACAGCCAGCTTAGCGTTCACCAACTGGGGCACCAGCGAACGTAGCTGACGTAGCGATCGCTAGGATTTGATTCCAAGCCATCGAGGAAGAGGAATGCAGCCAAGATTCCAGGCCGGCTCGTATATCACCTGTAATGAATGATATGATTTCTATTGATGCATGATTTCTATTGACGCATGGTAGTGTAATTCACAAAAAGGTAGAAAAGTATAATTGAAAAATATATATTTGGGCTGGCCACTATTTTGGGATTGGAAACTACTTGTTCTATCGATTTGCGGGTTGGTATACCATTTGACAAGGTCAGAGACGTAGCCTACTCTGGAAACATCCGTTGACATGGCGACGCCAGGAAACCCACGATGGGAACCATGTCCGGCAGATGTAAAGTCCTTTGTGTGAAGTTGGAAAAGCTGGACAAACCAATGGTTTATTAATTTCTAAATCCCACACAAATCCCCCATGTTTGTTGTTTAATATCAACCCCGGATGAATAAACCAATGGTTATTGAAAAATTAGGGGGTACTCCTCCAATAGTCATAACTCATCTGATACTTATATAAATGGTACTCTCCCAATTTTTAACAGCTAAACGGGGTAAATTTGAATCCAGGCTCGACATTACAAACCAATGGGATGCACAGAATTTGATAAAGGAAAACTGTGAAGTCAATGAAAATGTGTTTAATGTTAATAGTATCGGTTGTTTCGATGCATGTAAGCAAAAACATAAGATTCATAGTATCATATAGTATCCCGTATTTGTTTCTTAGAAACCAACACCATGACATCCTATTTACATCCTGGGATTTTCCATTAAACTGTTCATGGTCCGTTTCTACTTAATTCGGATATGGGTTAAGGCTTTTCAGGGGTGACCGCAGATTTCGATCATTTCTTTACGAGCTTAGTCATCTCATTTCAAGGGTACCTAATTTTTACCCATACCTAATGCATGAGACCGGTTCTATTTCTTAAATTGATATGAATCCCAAAGTTGAGCGCCAAACAAGTTTTGGGCACAAGTCAACACATAGATCCCATCCTTTACACACCTCCTCGAAAAAACCATGGGTTTAGGGCCAGTTTAGGGAATCAAACCACATTATTTGAGACCATTTGGGGGGTGTTATTTTTTTTGGATGATGGGATGAATCCCATAATTATCCCTGGAAATTTACAGTGGTGAAATATCTAGTTACCAATAGTTTCCCTGCCTGGTGCAGGACTTCGCAACCATCCAGTGATCGATCACTTCGATCATATTTTCATCTGGTTGGTGGTTTGGAACCATGGAATTTCATTTTCCCATCATATTGGGAATGTCATCATCCCAACTGACGAATTCACTCCATCATTTTTCAGAGGGATAGGGCTCAACCACCAACCAGATTATTATTAACCATCATTAACCATATAATAACATATAATAACCATCACCATTAATCATATGATTCTTGTTAACCATATATTCACCATGATTATTATTAACCATCATTAACGATATAATAACCATTAATATGGACCATATGATTATTATTAGGTTGAAGCCACCAACCAAATATAGACTTCATATCTGTTCGCAACTTCTTTAAATCATAGAATTGGATGATGGGAAAATTTACAGGAAAGCCCTATATTTGATGGAAACAACTATGTTTTTTTTTGTAGATTTTCCCTTAAACCAATCCATTGAGTCAGCTGATTTCATCGCCAGACGTGCCTAAGCGCCGCCTCGCGGAGCCGCCCGAGCCGCCGGAGCTTCCGGCGATTCCGGCTGCGCAGGTGGGTGCCCCATGGTTCCCCTGGTAGGGCCAGCAACCCTATAAAGTTACTGGTTGGTGGTTTCAAACATATCCTATGATATCCTACAGCTTAGTTTAATATGTATGTAGTAAATGATTGTAACATATGGTAAATGTATAGTAATTACTATTTATTATCATTATTATTACTGGTTGGTGGTTTCAAACATATCCTATGATATCCTACAGCTTAGTTTAATATGTATGTAGTAAATGATTGTAACATATGGTAAATGTATAGTAATTACTATTTATTATCATTAT
>Ga0126342_10010697_pt1 | contig 16427 bp, 16 predicted proteins | sample Cyp1metagenome_FD_92528 | JGI IMG/M metagenome (GOLD analysis project Ga0126342, IMG submission 92528) | Coral microbial communities from Lord Howe Island, Old Settlement Bay, Australia - Cyphastrea 1 metagenome | ecosystem: Host-associated > Invertebrates > Cnidaria > Coral ... | reverse complement strand
TTTGTGGACAGTGCCACCAGCTTTCAGGTTGCCAGCATAGCCCCATCACGTGCGGCCGATGCTTTCCTTGAATGCTTTTTACAGTCTTGGTTGATGTGGGCCGGTACACCTCATGAGATGGTCATAGATGCCGGCACAGAACTCAATTCTGAAGAAGTCACCAACTTTGCACAGGCACACAATATCCACATGACGACCATCAGCACAGAAGCTCATTTCCAAAATGGCAAGGCCGAAAGACACGGATCCATACTGCAATCCATGTTGACCAAGTACGAGTCAGAACATGCAGTACACACATATCATGACCTCAAACAAGGGCTTTGGTGGTGTGTTCAGGCCAAAAATGCCTATAGCATCCGAAAGGGTTTTTCGCCGGAAATCCTTGTGTTAGGTAAGCAGACAAGGCTGCCAGGTTCCAACTGCAGTGACGAACTTTTGCCTGCCCACATGCTTGCCGATTCAGAGTCGGCCCAAGGAGTGCAGTTCCGATTGCAATTGGCCCGGCGTGAGAGTGCTCGAAAGGCATTCGTCCAGACTGATCATGCCTAGAGTGCCATTTGTACCCGTTTATCTGGTACATATGGTCATTCGAACCAGATAGGGCCAAGCTACAATTTTCTCACGCACTTTCACGCTCTATATGGCTGATATTTTTCCTTCGCCAAATAAATCTTGTCAAGATCCAAGAAGACATGAATCCAATCCTTAAACTGTTGTGTCAACAGCTTCAAAATTGGCTGGCACAATGTGAACTTGAGCCATATAGGGATGCCCCTCCCTTCCAGCAAGCAGTGTTGCTGGCACCATCTGTGATGTTGGCTAATGCCTTTTCAGAGGCAGCATGCTGTAACACAACAGAGAGAAAAGGATGCCTGCCTGTTCAGACATTCTACCCGCAGCGCTTGGGCCAAAAAAAAAGTCTGTATGTTTATGTATATATGTATGTACATATATATAAATATAAATAAATATATATATATATATCTATATACAAATATTTACATATATTTGTACATACACATGTCTGAACATATTATGTTTTGGTTTGGGTTTTCAAAAATACTGTCCCCACAATCTTTGGGTAAGAAATTGTTTGTACCCTTTTTTGGATGGGTCACTGTCCTTCAGCAATCCAACAAACATATGTTCATGGCTAGTCTAGGCATCCCAGAACTGTTTGGGGTATATGAAAAATTCTAGATCCCACTGAAGACCAACCAGGGAACATTTTCTGGGTTTTAAATATACTTCCCCAGAAACACGGGGCGTTCCAATTTCCAAACCAGTCTTTAAGGTGGAAGAGATCGAGTGCCATGAAAGTCTGGGAATCACCCTGCGCCTGTGCCCAGCATTTTTTCCTTCATTGGCTCGACCGGGCAAGTTCCATGCCCCGTTCCAGAGTGGTTCGGAGTCCCAAGACAAAACGCTGGATAACACTGATTGTGGCGGTCCGCTTATGGACTTGCCGTTTGATCCTCATCCATTTTTTAACACCATCTTCATCAATCCACGTGGCGTGGATGTTCGAATTTAGATTTGAGGGTCTTGTGTCGATGGTCAGGTGGTGCAACAAGTGAAACTTTGGCCGAAGCCGGAACAGAAATTGTTTGTTTTCAACAGCATGTGTGGCAAGACATGCGTATGTGTTGATCATCAATCTTCCCAATGTCAACCGGTTTGATTCTTCAAGGTCGCTCAAGAACATACTGGATTTTGCCAATAGATTCAACCAGCAGTCAGCACTCCATAGTGCCTCAGCAAAGGACCCGGACAGGCTAAAAAAACAAATAGGTTTGATAAAAGAAACATACAATTTTCGGGTATCGAATGAATTTGTTTCCCAACATTTTCGTCTTAAACCAAGCATAAGTATCGGTTGCCAAAGTGTCATTGCCAATATCTTTGTTTCCAGCTTCCCACACCAGCCATCGAAGTACAACGAAGCAATCATATCCCTTCGCTTTGAGTTCTGGGAATGCATCTGTTTTCCATGAGAGACTCTGTTTGGAGAGCTTTGACAACGGCAGAGAATGGCGATTCTGTTTCGCATACCATTTCAATCTCTGTGTGGCAGTCTTCAACCGTTCTTCCTGGTTACGGCCTCTCCAGTAACCACGTTTGGAGGCAAGGATGCGTATGGCACTTGCACAGAGGTCCCTCCCCACACCTAGATGCCAGATATGAAGAATATCTACACCAATCATCTTGAGTGAGAAGCCCAATACGCTTGTCAGTGATGGCACCACATGATTGGGCCATGGGAGCTGGGAATACATTGTTGATCTCCATGGCGCATCGTCACTAACATTGCTATAGGACCAGCTCTCATCACTAGTACCTTTTGTTGCCATACATTTCCAGCACACCTTGAGGGGATGCAGGGTCTTGCTTTCCCAAACAAATTTGAAAACATTTTCCCAGGTCTATGCGATGGTGTGGCGCTAAATGAGATGGTTTGGATCACCCAGGCCTCCTCCCGAGTTGCATACCGTTCCAGGCAGAAGAGTTGGCTAATGTATTTCCAATCACCCTTGAAATTAACCAGATAGAATTGAAGATCCAATACCTCAGTGATGCAACTGTTGTCTTGTGGGGAAATGAACTTTTGATTTGCAGCTCTGAATTGGGAGCTTTATTAGGAAAAGGACCCAACAACCCTAAACATTGTTTGGGCTATGCCGCAAAAAAGATGCAGTGTCACCAGACTCATCCCGAATCGTACATCCACGTGTTCCAAGATCGTTGATGGAGTCCCGGATAATGGCGCCAACTGCCTGTAGAGTGACATTCACTCCATCCTCATCGTAGACATACCTTGGCAGCCAGTGGTCAAACACAACATGGTGATCTATTTCATTCCCTCTTGGGTCGATGTTGAAAACAAAAAAGTCCAATGAGGTGATTAATTGGATGACATCGATTTTCTATCTTTTTCATGTTCGACTAGGCACATGGAAGAAGGCACTGTGGTGATCAGATACCGGCTGCAGGCACTATTGCTGAGCAGTGGGCTCAGATCGGGCTGAAAATGAAAGGTCATCCAGCTGCCCCCAAGAGCATTCCCCTCATCACCTAAGGGGTCTTAAACACAGGCCAAGAAAACTTATATAACTACAGATATTTTATTGGGGTCTAAGGGCAATCAAGACTTGATACGTAAATATATATATATAATTGTACAATATAGTATACCCACTAATGGCACACCCAAACATAGTAAAATATAGTAAAGGATTTTTTTTTGGGACGGGGCACCATATAGTGTCAAAGGGATGGATCGAGTTTCCTTCCCACGGGCAGGGTGCTCAGGGAAGTCCCGGAGCAATTGGTTCCAGTAACCTTCCAAGCGTTGTAGATCACCAAGTAATCGTAGAAAGCCATGACTCACCATTGCCCTTACCTGGGACCATCAGTGGTATCACTGTGGGTTTGAACGGGCATATATATATATATATATATCAATATTCATTCATATATATATATAAAAAGACATATGATGCCATTTTATTTTTGCATAGCTTTCATTAAACTGACAGAAGCAGATTGTACTGCAGATGTTGGCCTCCAAAAAAGCGCACACGCATGTGTATATCTTTATATATATATATTTATATGGTGGAAGTATTGAAGCTATATTTATTACCTGCATACGGTATTATTATGTATTGTTGTGGATATTGCGTAAAGGGGATTATACATATGTTACATTACTTTTAACCCAACTACTTTCCAGAAACACTGATTAAATCAAGAGAAACTGTTTTCACGAATTCAGCGGAGATGCTAAAACATTCGGCAAGAGAAATGGCCACGCCACCATTTCCACAGTACCCGAATCTTGATCAGTGCAAAGGGGTATCTCGAAATAAGAGGGTTCAACATCTATCGTCAAGCCATGCCTTCGAGCAGCTCTGTGGACCCGGTTTTCATGTCGACTTCCCCTGCAGGGTAAAAACATCTCAGGTTAAAAATATGAATGTGTTTTTGAGGGGTTGACACCTCCCAAAAGTACAAGAAAATCATCCACAACGAAACCGAGATACATGTGATAAACTTCTGATCCAAATATGTCCCCAACTCTACGGGCATGGACCACCGATGATCCACCCGAGCCAATGCCACTTGATAACCTGCAGCATTGAAGGATTTCCTGGCCTAAATATAAATAGTTTTACTGGGATCAAATACGCAATGCGCCCTAGTGAACTCCAAATATAACCACCATGAAACCGATCTTGAAAAGAGTTTCAAGTAGGTGATGCCTATATGTTGTAAAAAATGAGGATCCAAATGAGAACACTTCTCTATATTGGTCATTTTTAGTACAGTTTCAAATGCCAATTTGCGAAGCCAAGCAAGAGCAAAGACTTTGCCATCCCAGGCAAAGAACACATCGTGCAATTCGCGAAGTTGATCTTCACGACGTGGATCGGTCCATGTCCCTGCGTGGGGGTCTCAATGCTGGCTGGATGTGCCAAAGAATGCTTAACATATATTCCTTGTGGTTAATATATCAGATTCCAGGGTAAAAACACAAATTTGAATTTGTAAAAAACACTTTGGGATTACTATCGTCTTTTGGGATGTCTGGTTTCCAGAAATTACATGTTATCTGGAACCATATATATATATATATTTGGAATCCCAAAAACCTCCTTCCATAATGTAGTCACTTATTTTCGACCATGTTCCATCGAAGGGTGCTGGTGCAATGATGATGCCTAACTCACGAAAAAGCCAGTTCGATGGCTCCCATGAACCAAGGCTCATGAATCATGAACCCCCCTCCCGCAGCCAGTTTCAAAAAACAGTTTTACAAAGTGGTAAGCTGCAAAATGCCTGCAACAATATAGTTTCCAGTTTCTATTCATGGACTGCAGGCTATGGGGATCGCAAAAGATATTTCCAACCCTGGCTACCCTGCATCTAACATGTGGCTCTCAAAATCTTAGCATCATCCAATGCGCGCTTCAGGCCGTCTGCTTCTTGAGCTCCGACAGGACGGCTTTGCACTGGGCTTTGACCATCCGGTAGCTGTTGACCTGATTTTTTTTGGTGATCTATAAAGGGAGGGGCTAAAGATAGACTTCCCCTTACAATTCATTTTTCGTTAAGGGGCACTTCTCCATTGGGGCTCGATCCAATGGGATAAGCTTCACATTAATTCTAAACCAGTTAAACCAGATAAGTTTCCACTGGGTAAAGTTACCAAGGGGGAAATTTCTTACATGAGAAGACTATCCCAAATCGTTCGAATGTCTAGGAACAGACTCAGCCAGCTCCTCCTTCAAGCTGCTTAAGTTCTCGGGAGTGTGCATGCTCTTCAACCTGGAATGTTTTCGCATCAGACAACCCCGAAAAATGTTTCAAAATGTACCCCCATATTTATGATATGTCAATTTTTTTCCCGAAAACATATGACAGAAATATGAGTGCATTTCAAAAAACAAGCAGGACCGAAACAAAGAGTTGATATATTTCAAGAAAGGTACTCATCAGAATAGTCCTCAAACCGCTGCTTGTACTGCGCAATGGTAACACGGAGTCCATGATCTTTTGGTAGATCCAAAGCCAGTGACATGGTGGCTAGCTCCTTCTTGATGGTAGCACCTCACCGCTGGTAGTCCAAAAAAACGATCATATGTTTGGTTATTGAGCATGTACATATGTGGGCCCCAAACCATGTGGGTAATAAATATTCCTTCCTGGTATGATCCATAGGCAAGTATATATATATATATGTGTGTAAATATATCTATATACAGGTAGGCGAGGCACCAAGAGATGCCTTCAACTCCTCAGGGGTTTGGGGCTCCACCGGAGTCACTCCCTGCGAGCTCGGCCGAGCGGAGGACTTTGCACCGCCCTTCACCTTCGCCTTCGCCTTGGACTTCGCGAGTGCCCTGCCTGATTGGCCGCATGCACGGCAACATGTGTTTATATATATATATATAAATATGTGTATGTATGTGTATGTATGAGTATGTATGTATGTACGTACGTATATATATATATATATATATATATATATATATATATATATTATTGCATTTTGAACAAATACAAAAAAGGGGATATGTACATGCAAATATCTATATATATATATATATATAAATAAATATATATATTTATGTGTGTGCGCATGTGCTTATGTATAACAATATGTATGTACATGATACATGTATATATGTGTGTAAATACGCAATCCTATCTTAATTTCAGGCATCTCAGTTGTACACATATTTATTTATATATGTTCTTTAGTTGTTGATATGGTTCATGAACATGTATTTTTATGGGTAAATTGGATGTCAAAGTTTACCTGCATGGTTTGGTAACCCTGGGGTAAACAGTATATAGTTGCAAACAATTTCTTGGATTGGAAAACCAACCATTAATTACAAGTTGTTTTTTCTCCGTTGGAACCTTTTTTTTCCTTCCTCCTCCCCGCCCTCCCAAAGTTTGAAAAATCGTGCCTTCTGGTTCACATGGCTGCGTCGATTCGGTAATCGCTGCCAGTTGGTCTTGGTTGATGGTCACACGTGGTTGAATTGGGCCAACATTGGCAGCCATCATGGCTCCCACACCCGCCGAAGTGGTTTGGGCCGCAATCTGTGTCTCAGACCGTTGCCTGACAGCATCTTCCTCTGTTTGGGTCCTGCTCGTATAGACCCAGTATTGGGTCAGACTTGGCACATCAGGGGCGTCTTGGTCGGGGATCCCTTGGCCTCTTCGGATGATTCCCTGAATCTTTTCCATCGGCCATTTTTTCACCAGAATCATGTCCCGGACTGAAATGAGTTCCCTCTGGCCCCGGTAGATGTTGGCATTCTCCCTGGAGATAACAACACGTGATTCACAGGCATTTCGGTTCTCACCTTCCGCCACCCAAGTTTGCAAAAGCTTTCGCTTGTCCTGATGTTTCTAAAAATTAAAGGCGAAAAAAATAACCAACGAATCCCAGTTTGGAAAAACCTATATATAATTACATATATAGCGTTACAATAAGTATACACATAATTTGATACCCGTATGTGCATATCTTACAAACGAATACGCCCAAATGAATATATAGAATTATATGTCTATATGTGTGAACTCATATCCCTTAAAAATGCCTTGGAATACACCCTTAAGATTGAAAGCGTCGGCGCTGTCACCCTGGAAAAGCTTCTGCATGTGGGGGAACCGGGCACCTTCTGCGGACTCCATGTACCTGTTGAGTCGCATAGCCGATGCACGGTTGGTGGACGTGTTCACTCTCGGGTCAAGTGGTACTTGTCCAGGTGGTGTAGGTTCCACTGCGCCAGCTGGAGAACCATGAACTGATGTAGAAATGAGCGAAGCCAGCTCTGCTGGAATCGGTGCACCTTCTGGGCTCCCATCACCATTGCCTGCTCCCATACTTGCCATCACTGCTTCGACATCAGGTGCTGGTACTGCAGGTACTGTGGGCACAGCGGGTAGTTCCGGAGTCGTTCCAGGAAGGGCTGCTGCAGGTACTTTGGGATCAACAGGTGCTTGCGCTGGTACTGCAGGTACTTTGGGAACAGCTTGTCCAGGTTCGGCAGGAGCTGCTGCAGGTGCTTTGGGACCAACAGGTGCTTGCGCTGGTACTGCAGGTACTTTGGGAACAGCTTGTCCAGGTGCGGCAGGAGCTGCTGCAGGTGCTTTGGGACCAACAGGTGCTTGCGCTGGTACTGCAGGTACTTTGGGAACAGCTTGTCCAGGTTCGGCAGGAGCTGCTGCATGTGCTGGTACTCCAAGATGTTCTGCAGGTGCTACTGCAGGTTGTCCAGGTTCGGCAGGAGGTGGTGCGGGTGCTGTGGGATCAAGAGGTGCACGTGCTGGTACTTGAGGATCTTCTGCAGGTGGTACTGCAGGAACAGCTTTTCCAGGTTCGGCAGGAGCTTCAGGTACTTCAGGTGCTTTGGGAACAACTTGTGCAGGCTCAGGACATCCGGCAGGAGCTGCTGGTACTGCAGGTACTTTGGGTCCTTCTGGTGCTGGTAATGCAGGTACCTTGGCAACAGGTGCAGGTAGAGTAGTCCCTGCTGCTGGAACTGGCGTGCCCACTGGTGGTGTCAAAGTGGCACCAACCACCACAGGCTGTGTCTTCAAAGGTGTTTGAAACACGTGTGCTTTCGGCAGTTTTGCCGTGTTGGTTCCATCTTGGGGCGGATCACTCGCATCACCAGGAGTGTTGGATTGGGGCGGCATGGGCGGTTGGGATCCACTGGGCTCACTTGGGCCTCCCCCCCAACCATCATCATCCTCCTTGGGCGAAGGAATGGTTTCAACATCCTTGGGATCACCATGTTTTCCTTCCTGTGTGTTTGTGGCCTGGGTCAGTTCCGGAGATGCAATCTGCAAAGTCGGTTCATGGGTCTCCGCTTCATCACGAATCTTCTGCAGATCATTCTTGGCATCTTTATGCTCCATCTTGCGCTTCAGAGACGAAGTAGGTGTTCCATCCTCTGCAGGGGAAAAGAACACAATAGGTCAAAGCAAAAGGTAAAACAGGAAACAAAAGTTTACTGTGGGTAACAGTATTTGGCATATATGGAAAGAACACAATCCATACCGGAAAAGTTTGAAAATATCAAATGGTCCTGTAAGATGGATTGGTCCCACAACTCTGCATCCATACGGCGATACATCTCATTCCTGGCTTCAATGAACCCCCCCTCCTGCTGCTTGTCACGTTGCTCCATCAGTGCATTGATTTGTGCTTGAGCTGCAGCCAACTTCGCTTGCAACTCGAGCTCGAGGGTCGTAGCTGGCAATGTTGTGACACTAGCACCCAACCTGATTAGGGGCAGAAACACCGAGGGATATGTGACCATACTTCGTAGTTCCAAACCAATTTATTCAATCAGCAACCAGCACTTTCAAGATGGTTTCATGGTTCCAGAACTTCGAAGGTTAAGCTCTTTTCACAACGAACCCTTTTTACAAAGAGTCGCGCGCTCGATATATGGTGTGTGTGTGTGTTTCGTACAATGAACGCATTTAATCTTATGCATGTTGTTAAATCCCAGCCACGGAAGCGTGGACGGCAGTGAGATCTGTGACTGGCCATCCTGCGAATCCACCATCTCAGGTGCCGGTGGAGGCAAAGAATCACCAGGCGCATTCCGCTGGTTAGCAACCAGATCAAGACCATGTTGCAAGGTGTTGCATGACCTTAGGAGGGGTATTTATATATATATATATGTTTAGTCATATGACTTAGCTATATATATATTATTGATGATATCTTACGTTGGGTGCTACATTTTAAGCAAATAAAAACCCCGAGTACCATCACCCAAATAAATCAATGTTTTGGGATGTGAAATATGCACATAGAGTGATCAAAGGGGCAAACTATTCTGTCGAAGCCCGTCTTCGAACACAACAGAAACTGTATCTGGTGGTTCTACATACCCTGGCCAGCTAAATTATCCAACCCATCGATCCTATTAGATATCGCACATATATACCATAATACACCCATATATTCACTCATTGGATCAATCCCCGGAATTCCAGACACCCAGCTATATGATTATCCCAGATGCAAATATATATTTATATATTTATATAGATAGATAGATATAGATAGATATGTATGTTGTGTATTTCTTTGTCCGGTTTAAATTTATACATATGCTTTCTTGATTTCAAAATATAAGATAGATTGACTGATTGATATATATATATACTATATAGTCTGTGTATGTATAGTATATATCATCGAAAATGGAACTGGGGAAACCACCCCAAATCACCCAAATTTGCAGGCAGGGGACCATAGGGTGTCGCCACCTTCGGTTCTCATGCGCTTCAAAGGTGGAGCTGCCGCGGGCGCACCCGGAAGCCCAGCCGCAGGCTCAGCCACACTGGGGGCAACAACTGACTGCTCATCCTTAGCAACACCTGGGGCTCCTTCACCTGGGGGTGAGCCAATTAGTCCATCAAATTGGGGGCATTGGATGGGAGGTTTTTTCTGCCTCAGGGGTTCCTCCTCCATCGGGACTTCCGGGGGTGTGGCCTCAGGGGCCTTTGCTGCGACCTTCTTTGGCTTGGCTGCTGGGCGTTTCATGATAACAGGTACCTCTTCCTCTACCTCCTCATCATCATCTGTCGGTTCCTCTTCCTCTCCTTCATGTTCCTTTTCCTTCACAGGTTCCGGTTCCTTCTCCTTTTTCTTTGAATTCTTCTTGACTACTGCTTTGGCCTTGGCCGTTTTGCCACCTGCACTCTTGGATTTGGCCTTTGCCTTCGCCTTGCTTTTCACCTTGGGTGTGGGTTTCTTGGTTTTTGCCTTCACTGCTGCTGCCTTCGGCTTGGACTTTGCTGCTGTGCTTTTTTTGGGCCGTGACTGACCCGCCGGTGCCCCAAGGTCCTTGGATACGCAAAGCGGGATGCTGGGAGCCCTGGACCAGTATGGATGGACGTCCATTATACGGCCTATGGTTTTCCCATATATGGTAGTCAAATTTAATTAAGACCAAAAAAATTATGCTAGTCCGGTCATGCAATATACCTGTTTCTATTTCAACTTGGACAGATCTTCTTGGGAGAAAACAAAAATCAAGCTATAAATGTCTGAAAACGTCATTTGGCAAATGATCAAGAATCAAAACCAGGAGGTGGATCTCCGCATGCCAGTCTCATGACAACCATGCAGTCTTCCGGACTAAGATTGGCCGCCTTCTGGACTTGATCAAACTTGTCCCATCCAAGCTCAGCTATAGGAAAGGGTAGCTTTGGTAAAGCCATAGATCCCGTCGAAACCCTCTTAAACCAAAAATTGGCTACAATGACGCAAAGGTCTGTCAACCATATATCCAGGAAAATGTCACGCAAAAATCAAGCTAAATTCCAGATTCGGGGCTTTCACGGTTTTCACGGTTCGTTCACGTCAAAATGGGGTTCTTTCACCTTCATTTCACGGATTTTCACGGTACCTTTTTTTGCACCGACCATGGAAATCTTGTAGGTTCCAGTGTGTTTGATGACAACTGGGCAAATTTCTGTGTGCAACTGGTTGAATGCTGCCAACAGTGGGGTGGGCATGTACAAAACATCATATTTGTATTGATTGTATATGACCAATACGTTTTACATCATCCCACCGACCCCATTGTTGGAAAATTCAGTTTGGACCCATGGTTTTCAGCTGAAAGAACTGCAGGGCCGTTCAAATCGCTGGATCGGCAGGTTGAAAGACTTGATCGCGTTTTCCTCAGAACGGTGGCCGGCAGGGCTCCCAAATTTGACCACCGGGTACCTGGTTTCATGGAAGGTTCTCGAAAGACTTTGGGGATTAAACTGAATAGGCATATATGAAGATGGCTGTTAGGTTAAAACCCTAGGCTTGGGTTCTGTCAGAGAAGATATACCCATGAAAATCACGTCGCCTTTATTTAACGGGGAATCCTGAAAAATCCAAAGCTTGTTTCTCTATATTAAATATATACAAGTGGGTTTCTTCAACATGCACGCCCCATTCATACAGATACTATATATCATGAACCTTGGCCCGTGTGTGAGCATGTGCATTCAATGACCTTTCGTACATCAATATATATATATATATATATAAGTATATATAAGTATATATAAGTATATATAAATATATATGAGTTAAGTAATATATATATATATATAAGTATATAGAGATGAACATATATATATATATAATTTAATTCTCTCAAAATTTTGTGTGTTATAAGGTCACAAGTGGTTTGGATAATACCCACAATCCCCTGACATCTATTTCGGGATTAACGACCCAATCTATGGCCAGCTAACATATATGCCAATATATATATATATTTGTTTGTTTTTCAAGCCTGCCATGGGCTATCGCGCCATCAATTGGCAAGATTCCCACCGCCCAGGAGGATCAAGATATTTGCAGCCCCCCAAGTAGTTCAAGCAGTCGTCGAGGTGAGCCTGGGCCGACAAAAGCAAGGAAGATGGGCGAATTCTACCTTCAACGGGGGTATCTATAGTGCCCACAATTGAAATAGAAGTATTCGAGTAAGCTATCCAAAAAAAAATCATAAGATAATCATTAATTCTCCTAGGGGCATCAGGCCACATGTCCCCCAGAAGGCAGAGGCCCCCATTCGGTAGGACAAACTTTTGGAACAGCTCATAGTCGCCCATCCCCACATCAATGCCGGCATCAACTTTGGGAGGTGGCAGCGGTTCCTGCCAGAGCAATATAGGCATATACCTTGGAAAAAATATAGAGAAGTAGATCCTGCTACATACACATATTTATATATATATATACGATGATTTAATGTATATTATGTGAAGGGTGTCAATAGCCGATGTATATATAGCAATGAAAAAACATATCATATAGACAAGCAAGTATTAGGACATATATATCTCTTAGCAAATGCTATACGAGGATCCTCTCATAAACCAACAAAATAGAACTGAACACCTAGCTTTAACTGCCAAGAAGCTTCAGGGGATAGCATCCTTATGCAACCCAATCTCACAAGGAATAACATTTGCATGGGGGCTGGTTCGCTGGCAAAAGGATCGAATTGGGTCCATTGACTGATTGAGGTAACCGGAAGATCTTTGAATTTGTTTGAATACATACATTCATATATATATATTTATAATTTTGCCCTCACCATCATTAAAATAATATTATATATAATATATATTATATAACTATATAAATATACACCTGTGATCGTCAGATGGGTCCATATTGTCAAACTTTCAAATAGATCAAGATACCGGGATTTCCCCAAAATCATGAGATTCATCGGAACAAGAACAGTCAACAACATATCATTACCCTTTCGCCTGACGAAGATCCTTGGCCAGTGATGCGACTTTGGCACCAAACTCGGGCGTGTATGCCCTGAGCACAGCCACGAATGGGTCAAATGTAAAATTGTGGTGGTTTCTGGTTTGCTTTTTGGGTTAAATTTGAAGGGCTGCTCTTCCTTAAAAGGCACTTGTGAACGGGGTTATAGTGGAAATATCGTGACACCATAAATTTAAAAAAGCACAGTCACAACATGGGTTCGGAATCCCCCACTGACCTATGGTTGGGTTCGCGAACCATTTTTTTGGTATATTATAATGGAGCCCCCCGGGAGTATATATACAGCCCAACAATAAACAAGCTTAGAATCCGCCCATATCTTAACCGTCCATGAAATCAAACCGGTCTGGTTGGAACGCATGTTATTTACCCATATGGACATGTACCCCAATTAAGAACAACTGAAATTATTTCTGAACCAACAAACCCAGTGCTAAATAGGCACCGAGTAACTGGGAAGCTTTCAATTTGTCCTTCAACCCAGAACATCGAGCAACTCCGTTCTTGTCCTTATATTTCCGTACCAGTGGCCCTCCGGGCAAAGCACGAAGTGCATCTCGCGACATGCTACCCCCAGCCTCCCAGATTCCCTCGAGAAACTTGGGGCAGTTTGACCACAATCGGTGGCGCTTTGCCGTAGGACCACTGAAAGCACCCATCCAAAATGAGGTGGTGAAAGCCTCCGTACAGCCAAATGATGTGATCCCACCAAACTGTTGGGTCCAAAAACCTAAATGTTTGGGAATCAAGGTTAAGGAGAATAAAGCCACCCCTTTGGCCCATTTTGAGCAGCTCAGGGCACGAACCCCCCCTTTTGAACCCCCGCAGAATTCTGCGTAGGCCACTATATAGTATTAGATTTGACTCTCAATTTAAAGCAATAAAAGTCAACTTCTATGCACTTTTGTCGGATTATATCATTTGATGATTGTTGAAACAAGATCAAACTAATTCTGCAGCAAGGGGCTGGGCAGTACTCCAAAAATTCCTGCCACCGTGGATGCAATGGGAACGCACTCCCCTCAGGCTGCTCCACCAGCCAGATCAGATTGCGGGAAGCGCAAATCCATAGCATCAAAACCAGCCGGCTCGCCAGTAAATTTCCCTCCCTCACAAATCTTTTGGACGTATCCCCAAGCGGAAATAAAATGCCACGACCACTAGTGGACCGACTCCTGGTTGCAAATCTGAACCGTCAAAATTTGGAAATATCAATTTGGGATTCCACTTATATTGATGCGAGCCATATACTAAAAGTACACACAATATTGAAGTAGCTGAAGTCACTTAGAAGCTGATCCATATCCATTTGATCCCAGCATAATATAATCCAGGGCACATACGGCAATAGCTGTTGCAACACAATGCGAAGATGCACAGCGAGCCAGGTACTGCACGAAGGAGCTCGTTGATGGCCAGCCTGGCAGGAGCGGAGACATGGCATGTCGTATGTTTGCTATACGGAAGGGAATTTATATAAGTGGGATATAAGTGCAATGCTCCAGTGGGGGGATCCAATCCTGATTGTAAGTTTCGCTATATTATTTATGGTCTGTATAGCCCGTATACATACATATATATATATACTATGTATATATATATATATACGATGTTCATACAGACATTGTAGAGAGGATAAAAGTTTGCAGCACTTGCCATCCATATCTGCAGGGAAATTACCCATTACCATAAGCGACACAAAACAAACCCTGTAAAAACCGGATCCAACCATATGTTCGGGTTCAAAAGGCTATGCCTAACTTTCCTAAAATCAGCCATGGTACAGAAACCCAGTACGATTGCACAAATCAAAGTGCGAGGAGTATGAGATGTCATGGCTAGATCCCACCATGCCCTCAGCTCGGCAAGCCCGGCTGATCTCAGCAACCCCAGCAAAGACTTCCACAAACTGCACGTCCGGCGAGTGATCCACCTTCACGTTGAAGGTTAAAAGCATGCAAAGCAGCTGGAGCACCGGTGGCATAGACCATCGTTGGAAGTCCAAAATCATCCCTTAAGATAGGGAAGTCCGTGCTGAACTTTTTGGCCCTAGGTTTGATCCCCACTGGTTGCAACCGCACATAGGTGGTTCTGGTCATGTTTTCACCATGGTCTCAAGGACGAAGATAAACAATATGTAGCCAAGAAATGGTTTGATATTATTCTTGAGCTTCTGCATATATATAATATATATATATATATAAAATAGAGAGAGATATATATATATATGGTACATCCGGAACATGCATGTATAGCTATGCAACCATGCACATTACATGAACATATGCACACACACAATGTTGCAATGCTTTGCCTCAAGTTGGCCAATCCCAAGCTTTTCCAAGGGTCCCCATATATGATGCATTTGATGAAACAAAAACATCCCTTAAATTGGACCCGCAGTAAACACACAACTATTTGACCATTTTTCCCTGGGCCTCAACACTGCACAATTGAAGATGTTGATGAGAAGCCCTGAATTGCCATTTGAATTTGTTTGAAGAGGCGTGCCATATTGCAACGCCAATTTTACATTACAAAGTCACCTACGCCCAAGGGTTTTTTGTGGTCCCTGCTGGGCAAAACCTCCTCCGAATTAATTCGCTCACCGAAAGGGTACTGAGAAGTTCCTTCTTCAAGGCACTATCATTCCACCTTTGGTTAGCATCTGCATGGGAAACACCTTCATCCTTCAAGTTTCGGATGAACTCAGTTCCCTTCTTACTATAGTCATTCGGAGCATATGCACCGGCTGCAGCGCAGGAGTCTGCTGCAGCCACTGGGGTTCCCTTTGCTCGGGGCCCTTTTTGGGACTTTCGGCACTTCTGTTTTTTCGCAGGGGGCTCACACGAAGGTTCCCCATCCTGTCCCTCCCCCTGATCTTCAACTTCGACCATGTTGGCTTTGTACTGCTTGTTGATGGCAAAAGGCTTGGGAGCAGGTGGAGACGCAAGGGTCTTCAGTACCTAAATCGGAAAAGCCCCGATGGTGGATGAGAGATGATCACCGATATGAGAGGGTTAAAATATGATCCACTTAATTCACCTCAATACAAGCGTGAATATTGACTTTTATGTGGGGCACCCGTCATACTTCCCATTGTTCTTACAATTATCAGGGACTGGTCCTGAAAAAAGTTACCTGTTTGATGAACTGGTATGTAAAGTATCCCCATATAACATCAGGTAAAGAACGCCTTTTCCAACAATGTTTCTGTGTTTTCCTGGCGACCCCCAATATAAATGAATAAACAAAAATCCTTCAGTATATATATATATATATATTTCAGTGATCGCTGTCATTGCGAATGACCAATCAGTAAAACTGGGCCCATCATACGCTAACGAGTCTAAAAAAAGCATTCTAAGACCCCGTGTGTTCCCCTACCCCTTGCATAAGAGGGACAAAGGGTGGCAAAGCATGGGACTACTCAGGTGATGCACTCGCCTCTGAAGCAGCAGCTGTGAGAGCAGCAGCCAAGCCAGTCAGGTCCTTGACGTTGTCATCGGCCGTCGCCTGGCAGTGGGGAAGATGGTTTCTTAAGTGGGGCAATCGCACCCTAGGATATTGA
>Ga0126342_10010696_pt1 | contig 16427 bp, 16 predicted proteins | sample Cyp1metagenome_FD_92528 | JGI IMG/M metagenome (GOLD analysis project Ga0126342, IMG submission 92528) | Coral microbial communities from Lord Howe Island, Old Settlement Bay, Australia - Cyphastrea 1 metagenome | ecosystem: Host-associated > Invertebrates > Cnidaria > Coral ... | reverse complement strand
TATGGTCCCGTGTCCCGTGTTCCCGAGAGCGTGAGCTTGGGGGACCATACCATGGGGGGGGGGCCAGGGATCCGGGATCCGGACTCATATATATATATATACAAATACATGCATAGATCAACTAATCAAATTAATTTCCCGCAAACATGCAAAATGCTGATTGACTAGTGGATCTCTTCATTTTACTTTGGGCTCCTATAATATGCGTTCTTTCTAATCAGGTTGGGATCGGATTGTCCAAGCGTCTCCATGTTTCTTGATGGAATGAATTCATAACCCCACGAAACGGCTTGTAAAAAAATAAATGCAGTGATATCATATGAGTTTTTTTTAAATAAATAAATAAATATATATATATATATATAAAACAATAATTCATATGACTGTATATCTCCATATGCCAAAAAAACGGTCAAAACAAAGCACGCCGTGTCGTGTAGGCGAACGCTTCAACGACGGCAAGGTGGACCCCCTGGGCTGCTACTGGGCCGGCACTTTGTGCCGTGATGCCTCCGAAGAGATTGTGCCGAAGGCGGCGAAGCTCTACCGACGTAGTGGGGACGGCGCGGTGAAGATGGTCATGGAGGAGCTGAGTATCTCCAATGGTGCCTGGGATTATGAATTCTTGGCTAATTCTTGGTGATTTCTAATTTATTATTGTTCTTTTGATGGATGACTATCATTTTTTGCTGATTGTTGTTTTTTTTCTGCCTTTCTGATTGTTATTCATATTACTGACTGTTAATCGCGATTATTTGTATTGACTATTATTGTTCTTATTCTGATTGGCAATTGTTGGCTTCTATTCTTTGCTGTAAATCATCCTTATTCTTAATGGAGGTAGCCATGGAAGGCTATGGTTTGATTTTCCACATCTACGCTAATGTGGTGTAGATTATATAATGGGGCAAAATACTGTGAAATAAGGTTTTGTTTGGACAGGGCCTTGCTTCGGGGAGGTTATATAAAGTGGGAAACCTGGCCCAAGAATTCAATTTAAAACACCTCACCTACCCCAAATCGCGAAGACCGGCTCATAGCTGAGGCAAACAGTTGCTTTTCCATGATATCTCACCATCACTCATTCAAACAACCCCCTTGCAAAAAACAGTTGCTACCTCTGTTTCCCCAAACGCGTTTTGTTTTGGGGGAGAGATAGGTTGGGAGACCAAGTCGTTGTGGGGGGATGTAGCGACTAGGCCCTGCGAACGCAACCGTCATTCGTATGTCGAGGCTTGGTTTGGAGCAAGGATCCTCGAATGAAATCGGCAGGCCCTTGTGATGAATTGGGTCGGGTATGGCCAGTTGATCCACCAGCCATAAGGTATCCACAAGGGGTTTGGAGAGGGCGTTGCCTCCTGATTTTTTTCTATCTTTGGCATCCTATTGAGGGGAAAGGAACTCCTGTGGTGTCAGCCATGGGGTGCTTGGTCCTCATGGGCTACTCGCCTGCATGTGATGAAAATCATCTAAACCAGGCCTCAAGGTCAGGTCTCCATCAGCGTCACTCCAGAGCTGGTTGCATCCACAACCTGTGTGGTTTTTGGAGATCTCCCTGTCCCTCTATATCCCCATAAAATCCTGTAAAATCCTCATGATACTCCCCATGCCAAGGATGGGCAAACCATGTACTACATCGACACCCCTTCGGCCCAAATCGACGCCATGGATTTCACCGCTGGCGAGGTCTCCAACCGCCGTGCTGTGGTGAAGGGCTTTGACTTCGAGACCACCGGCTTTCCGGATGGGTCGCTCGCCTATGGGGAAGAGATGGGAAGAGGGGTAAAACTTTGGCCCAAAGTTTGGGGTGAAATCATCAGCAGAATCAGCAGAAACTCTACAAAGATTGCTGTGCTCAGATGTTGGTCCAATGGGGGTCCTCTTGCGCCATTGGAACTGGGACAAAAAACCCTGTTTCGACGTCAGGTGTGCAATTGACCTTGAGGAGTGGTCTGGGGGTTCTGCTTGAAAGCAATGTAGATGTTCATGTGTAGGTGCTAACACGCGCTAACGCTACATGTGGGTCTAGTTACACAATGTTACACATACGTTGATAGAGACGTAGAAGCCAACGTGAAGTAGATGAAACATCCCACATCTCTTGTATTTGGGCTGCAGCTGTCACAGGACCGCCTGTGGGTGGCCCGTTTCAACGGTGGGGCCTGCGGCTGCTATGACCCCAAGACAGGCAAGATGCTGGCAGAAGTGCGAGTGCCAAAGGAAGCAGGGCGGCAGGCGCAGGGGCACCTTGGGAGTACTCGTACCCTCCCTTAACAAACATAGCTGGCTGGAAGATCCCTAAACTAGATGGGAATTTCAATAGGAGAATCATCGATACACTGGAGATTTTCCATTGTACCGGAGGGTGGCATTCCTTAAAACCAATCGTAAACCAGAACCATTAGAACTACTTTCACCATGTTGCAGACTATAGTGCAAAGCATGCCTGTGTCGGGTTTATGATTGGGTGTGTTACGTTAACGAGACACACATTTGCCCCCATGTGGGTCAGCGCGCCTGTGCCAATAACCTGCAAGTTGACATCGTCAAAATTGAACATCATGTGGGCCTCGGTGTCACGGCCCCTGCATCTTGTTGCGTGACTTTGGGGTTGATCGGTCGTGCGTAAAATCAATGATTTTGAAGTGTTGCCATGTGCCTGTACTCACAATCCTCTGTGTTTCGTCTTAAGCTTAAGATGGAATACCTTCAAATTCAACTCCCTCCTCTTCGAAATATGCGAAAATGATATGATATACTGATATCTTACTAACTAGACTCATATTTCAATCATATCTTAATCGTATTTCAATGTATTTCATCCTTCTCCAGGCGGCCCCCGTGAGGTGACTTCTGCTGCCTTTGGCGGTGAAGATCTGCAGGATTTGTACCTCACCACGGCCCGGGAAGGCTTCGATGAAGCGAAGGGCAAGGACTTTCCGTGGCTCGGTGGTTTTCGTGCTGGGCATGGCTTGTTTTTTTCGGATTTTTAGGAGACCCAAAGGGATATCCTAAACCGACCTAAGTCGGGCCATGGATCAACGCCCAGATTTTCGAAATGATCCAAAACACTTTGGCGAGAGGAGGGGGGTACTTACTACATCTTATTACTTATTCCTCGAAAGGACGGTTTGGATCTGTGACTTCTGAGGTTAGCCGGGTCCTTGTTTGTGGTGCCAGCCGCCCGAAGCTCAGGGTCAACTTGGCAGATGCCAGCATCCACAGCACGAACGTGATTTCACTGGCGATGATGGGCGGAGAATATATGTACACACACAAACGATATACACAAACGATTAATATATACTAATATATATATATATACACATACTGTACAGACATATATATATATATACACAGTACACAGACACGGGTATAACAATTTGATACAATTTGCATTTATTGGAGGTTTTAATGGGAAAATCATCTATAAATGGGCCATTTTCCATGGCTATGTTAAATAACCAGAGGGTATCTAATCATTCTGTTTTATTGGACCGATTCTTTGTCCACCCAGGCCAAGCTACAGGAGATTTGTCCCGGCGTCCGGGGGCAACCGCCCAACCATTTGAAGCTTAGTTCCTAAGGGGATGGAAGGACTCCCAAGGCAACAGATGTACAGAAACCTTGGGATTTCTATGGATTTTTATGGATTTTGATGGACTTTGAAACATGTCAAAACAATAAGTTAAAACAGCTAGGTGTTTCAAGACACGAAGAAACTTCGAAAGCCACCGGTGGGTGCACAGCATCATATGGCACTTGGGCCATTGTCGACAGAACTTGGTCGCCACGCCCCCGGTCGCTCCTTAGAAGAAAAAGGGGCGTGCGGAGTGTCAGGTCTGGGAAGCCCAATGATAAGGTCTCTAGAATGGATGTAACTGTTAGCAGTGCCATTTTTTAGGCATCATGTTGAATTAGGAATGCGAATATGTCACACCATCCCAGAATTGGATGGGAAGATTTACAGGAAAGCCGCTATAGTTTGGGGTACGGTAAAACCAAATGGTTCTTGTAGATTTTCCCTTCCACCCATCCATTCACACCGGAAAATCATGCCCCTTGTGGATCCTTGTGGCAGGTCACCTCGGAGGTTACGCGCGCCGATCTGCAGGCCAGGGCATCCCTTGGATGATGCCCGATGACCAACACCTCCTGAGATGGGTTGAAGATGGCTAAAGTATGTTAAAGCCACCAACCAGCAAAGGATGACAGATCACTTATGCATGCGTGCTGCAAAGAAAAGGCTTGGCAGGTAGGTTCCCAGCTGCCATATCATGGATCTGCAGGTGGGTGCACATGGCCTGCAGGAGCAAAAGTCACCGTTTTTTCGAGGAACATTAGCACGAATCATTAAACATTCATCATGTCAGAATTTAGGAGCAGAAAAAAATGATAACACACGACTCATGACTGATTGGAGGGCCTTCTTTTTGTTCTACCATCCAAAATGTTAAACATCACAGACCTTCACAGTTTGACTCAACACAGCACGATGAGCCAATGGGTAGCAGCTCGGAAGCCACAACATGATGAGCTCGGGCTGGGCTGAGAAGTCATGGAGGCTCAGGTTGTGGCCATCGAAGTGAAACCCATCCTGGGGCGACTGGGCACCTGTGATGTTGGCAGGGCTGGGGTTTTTGTTTAGTGACTTTAGTATACTTTAGTGAGAAAATGGTTGGGAAAAAAAGGGGAAACCAAGATATCCCAGTTCTTCAGTGGCTTTCTGCGTCACAACATTTACAAACATCCTAAATCGTCCAATCCACATCTATCAGTTCTCTTGATTTCGGTTCTTCAACTCCAAATCCGCCACGTCAACCGATCACAGAGCTTTTGCCATCAATTTTAGGCTGAGAACGTTCCCTTCAGCCTGGGAACAACTGATACTTCCCATGAGAACTTCCTCATCTTTCTCTCAATGGATTGGTTTAAGGGAAAATCTACAGGAAACCATAGATTTTCCCATTAAATATGGGGCTTTCCTGTAAATTTTCGCCTATCCCAATCCATTGATTCTCCATATTTTATGAACTGACCCCTCTTCCCCAGCCCAAAGGCCACCGAGGATCGGCACGGTGACCTACGCCACCGGCCTCGCTTTCGGTGCGGACACTGCGGCGCCGTGGATTTTGAGCACCTGCCCCGTGCCGCCCAACCACGCCGTGGCGGTGGCCTTACAGGGCCGGGTGCTGGAGGCTCAGGTGGTGGCCAACGTCACGGTGGAACGATCCACTGAGGCGGATGAACTTCGAATCAAGTCGTGATTACCCTCTGGTAATTTAACATAGCTATGGAAAATCACCATTTTTAATGGGAAAACTCACTATAATAATAGGTTTTGACCCACCCCCAACTTTCAAAAAACACAACCAGGGTTTGTCTGAAAATAGGGTATATTCCCAATGAAATAGCCATTTAATAGGGAGAATGATCAGCAAAACCATTGGGTAAAAAGGGGTACACTATTTTCAGACACACCCATATGGAATTAAGACTTCAACTAAGCAATGATAATTAAGATAATTCAAGTTCATGAAGTTTGAGTAAGAGTTTGCCGGTTTGCGTTGAATCAATTGATCAATCATAATTTATTATAAAAATAACGCCAATAATTAGGGTTTAGAAGTTCAATGGAACCATCACTAACAAACTGTTAATCAAAATTAGTGGTAAAATGTGAAAGGGGAAAACTCTAAAGCCAGATACTGAAACTTTACATTCAAACGTTTCCCTCTGGGTTTTTGGTTTAAACGAATGCTTCGAGCGGTGGCATTTTTGTTTTTGCTTAAACCCTTTGGGTTGCAAAACTGTTATCCGAACGGAATTCTAACATGCGCGGGTTGTTGAAAGATTGTGGACATGAAGAGTACATCACTTAAAATCCCCTAGCAGGTTATTTTTAATAGCGAAATCCTCCGCTTCCCAAACCTTCTCTGGGTTATGACTTGAAATTTAAGACCTCTGGGACCACAAGTGTTGGAGATTCTTAATATGAACCAACCCATTCTGGGCTGAATACACCAGTTTTTGACTGATGTACCAGGACAAGCAAAATCGGGGGATATTATGTAGTGGCCCCAACATTTGAAATGAGATCTCAAAACTCAAAACCCAAACACTTCAGGCTTGGACAAGAGAAGGTCCGTCGATATCTTTTTTTTTTCGGTATGTGATCGACCATACATGGAGTCTTGAAATCTTGGGACTATTTTGTGCCCCAATTCTACATGACGTGCTGACAATCCACCATTTGTGTTTGTTTCCAGGCATCGGACCACACATTTCAGTCTTGATTTTGGGGAAATTGATCCATCTTCAAAAGTCAAATCAACAGTCTGGGCCTGGGAAATAGGCAGCCCTCAAGACGTTTTTGGGATCCCACCACTAGGGAAACCAATACTCAACAGCCGGCGATGCGGCGGGGAGGCTTTCAGCAGCTTAGCTTCACGCGGTTGGTGTTGTGGCAGCGGAGGGTCCTTTCTGGAGCCTTCCATGAGCTGTAGGTGGGTGAAACCAGCGGCCGGTGGCAGGATACATTGGGACTTTTTTGGCGGATGAAGATGTGCTAATATGTCTATATTTGATATCATCATACAGCATCACTAACATTATATACTCAGATGGGGATGGCTCAAAGCCTATGAAATTATCATAAATTATCATATTTGGAGAACAAACATCCATTCACCGGCTATTTTGAGGGTTTTGACCCATAACCAGATCTATATCTCTATATTATCTCACTATACCGGGACAGCAGTGTGACAGCTGGAGGTTGCAGCTGCTGCTCCTTCGGCCCAAGCTTCGTCTGGAGGGCTTGGAGACGCGCCAGGCACTGCATTGGGTTCAACCAAGGCAGAGAATTCCTCACAGAGTCCTGCAACTGGTACCCTCTGGTAATTGTCAAAATAGCTATTGAAAATGGCCATAGAAATAGTGGATTTTCCCATGAAAAATGGTGGTTTTCCATAGTTATGTAAACGTTTACCAGGGGGTAAATCATTAGAACGGTGATACACTGATGATTACGACGATTCACCTCATTTTTGGAATGTGACTCCTGACTCCGGAGAGATTGATCATCCAGTCGTTTAAGAAATTGGATAAATGAATGTGCAGAACATCTTTTGCTATATTTTGCTATATTTTGCTGTATTTTGGTCAGTGAAGTTCGAAACAGTTCCCAGGGCCAGTCGGTGGATCCCCTCCCGGAGGCCCAAGGCCATTCCGGGACCCTGCGCGTCTCCTTCCGCGACTGCTGTGCTTCATGGATCGGTCAACGGGTGGCGCTGCATGCTGCGCCCTTCGGTGCCCGGGTGGATGCACCGGGGGCGACCACCTGGGCACGCTTCGCGCGCGTGGTGATGCAAGGCGCTGGGGTGATGAACCTATGATATTTGGACGATATTTGGTGGATATTTGGTGGAATAGAAGGGTTTATGCTGGTGGAATTGGTGGGATTCTGTGGGATTCCAGATTTCTCAGATAGGGTAATCTGATCGTGCTCGCATATCTGTACGGCAACAGCGTTTGCGCAGGCCAATTTTCAGTGGGGTATAGTGGGGTTGAAGGTCTGGCAGGGGATACAAATCTTTGACCCGCAACGGCAGTTGTGAGATGTGATCCCAGTCAGTTGAGATTTTTTTCCCTCCTATTGGGGGGTTTCCCACCTAGGGTTATTAGAACGGCTTCCTGACTATTGGTTGCCATCGGTTAAATCAATAAATAGATATTATGATATACATATAGATGAATAAGTACACATAAAATCTATAAATTAATGAATATATAAAGAACTATATGCACCACTGTATACCAATTGGTGGTTGTATGCCCCAAATGTTCGTTGGCCAAGCTTGTCTTTACAAGATTCATCCGATTTGAGTACATAAGTCAATGATCATATACCAGCGAACGCATGAATGTTCCCGATTCTTGGTTGATACCGCTTCTACATCCCTCTTGCCAGGTAATGTTCTCATATGGGTGTGTCTGAAAATAGTGTACCCCTTTTTACCCAATGGTTTTGCTGATCATTCTCCCGTTTTTAAATGGCTATTTCATTGGGAAGATTAACCCAACATTTTCAGACAAACCCTGGTTGTGTTTTTTGAAAGTTGGGGGTGGGTCAAAACCTATTATTATAGTGAGTTTTCCCATTAAACATGGTGATTTTCCATAGCTATGTTAAATCTCATATGCCACACTAATATGTGAATCATTCATCGCTCTCTCTAGTGAGATGATGCATCAACTTATTTTTCGCTTAACAAAATGCGATCAGAGAAGCCTCCTTTAAAAATGGCTTACCCTTCTGTAAACTGACATAGATTTGAAAAAAAAGCACTAAATGAATGTATATGATTAGATTGTTTTCCAAGGGAAACCAGTTTTCCACATCGTTTTGTATGTTTTTCCTTGGGCATATCATAGTATATATCCCCATTCATATTGAGTCTGCTATATTTTTTGCAAACAGTGAAAAGCCTTGCAGGCACATCACAAGACGCACACCTCACTCCCCCCCAGTCAAAATCAGATTCCAATGAGGTTTCCAAGCCCTAGTGGACATGCGGTCACACAAACTAGCTTGAATCAGGATAGTCCACAACGCTGTCTTGCAACCAGAATTGAGGTGAATGCCAACAGCCTTCAAACGAGCTAAGCCGAACTGGCCACCTGTTTTGGAAGAAGAAATCTCAGGGCATAAATCCGAAAAGGCTTCTTTGACAAAATGCATCCAGTGACAACGAAAGCGCTGTACAAGAGTTGAAAATCCCAGCTCCGGAAACAGGAAACCACGGACGCAGCCATATTTTTGCAACAAATTCAACCAAAAAGAAAGCTAAAGGGGTGTATCGCATCAAAGGGTTGGGACCGTGACCCCAGTCTGTTTCTATAATACTCACGGAGATCAACTCGCGTTTTTTCTATATCGGTGCTATATTCCACGCATATCCCATCAATATTCCATGAATATTCCATGAAGATATCATTGATATCCCCCATTGATATCCCCTGAAAATTCCATTGGTGGAGCGGTAACGGTTGAAACGAGGCGTCGTTTCCAACCTCTCCTGCCCTCCGGGGCTTCTCATGAGCGACGTCCATGCGGCTGAGAGCTGTGCCGGAGCTGCCGTGGTGCTGCAGAGCAGCAACGAGGTGGGAGATGGATGGAAAATCAGTGGGCCCAGATTTATAAATCAATATACCATCTGGTAAACTAACATAACTATGGAAAATCACAATTTTTAATGGGAAAACTCACTATAAATGGCCATTTTCAATAGCTATGTTAAATTACCAGAGGGTAAATCAATCTATATATTTAAAAATCTTAAGATTGAAATAAACATAATAAACAGACGGTGGGAAAATTGAGATAAGGATAGATAAATAAATCTACCTAGAAAAGTGTAAAGTAATCTAGCTATATATATATATATATACATATAGCTATCTATCTGTCTATCTATCTATGCTGTGCAGCACAGGGAAGTCTGGTCAGGCACACCTCTAAAGTGCTGCTGCGCTGTCCCTGCAGGTCATAGCTTTGATGGCCCCCTCCCTCCGAAGCTCTTCAGGACTGGGTTCTGAGCATCCAGGAACTCCGAGGATGCGAGAAGCCATGACGGCAAAGCCATGAAGGAAATGTGAAACAGGAACTATCCATACATCAAGGGATGAGGACGAGGATGAGGATGAGGATGAGGACGAGGATGATGAGGATGAAGATGAGGATGAAGATGATGATGATGATGATGATGAAGAAGGAGAAGAAGAAGAAGACGACGACGAGGTTTACAGGGCAGAGAGGCTTTTCAAATCGCCCATTTTTGTTTGGGTGCTTGATGAAGGTTGTAGGATCCCTGAAGGATCCTGAAGGCAAGCTGCAGAATCATTGCGTCGAGCTTTCAGGAGAATCCGTGGCGCTGAGTCTGGCCATTCCCATGTCGATGATCTTGGATACCTTGCTGGACAACGATGCCTGTAACCTGGCCTTTCTTGTCGCTGGGGCATTCATGGGGTAGGTAGTAGCATCATGAATGGCAACCAAGAATGGACACATGATCTTGTATGACTCTCTGGGCGATACCGACGGTACCCTTCCAAATACTTCCAATCTTCCAATTTTTCATTTGTAAGGAATAGAATAGAGCCAATAGTGAAAACCGAGGTCGAGAAGAGCTGAAGGAAGAACTAGCTGCGCTGCCCGTGCCCTGCGCGTTTGAAGCCTCCCCACCTTGTGAGGTGCAGACTGGGACATGGGTTCCAGGTCCAAGCAACCACTGGTTGCAGCATAAAGAGACGACCCCCAAACAACCAACAGGTATAACTGATGGTATATAAATAATGGCACTTTTCAACCGGCCCGATCCCTTGATTTTTCTGGGTTGGCTGTGAGGTGAGACAAGGGGTGGCCCTGCTGTGGCTGGACAGCGGCAGTTGGGCCAGTGCCATTGTCCTCAGCGAGCAGGGGCACCTTTTGACTTGTGCCCATTTGCTGACTTCTGTGTCGTGGATGGAGTGCCGGATGGGCGAATGGAACCTTCTCAGGGGAAGTTTTCAAAGGGGATCTGGTCTTGGCCGTCTTGGCCTCCCCTGTGCATCCCAGTCAGTACTGTAGGGCCTGTAGGGTCAGTATAGGTCACTGTATGTGGATGATAAGCCAGGGATATAATTACCCTCTGGTAAACTAACATAAACTAACATAGCTATTGAACATGGCCATTTATAGTGGATTTTCCCATTAAAAATGGTGATTTTCCATAGCTTTTTTGACATAACCAGAGGGTAGTCTAACTGGGTGCCGGCTCCACCCTTCGACAGGAGGGGCAGCAAGTGTCTGGCCGCTCCACAGCACGGCAGTGCAGGGGCAGATGCTACCTGTCACAGGAGGCGATGCCATGGATTTCCACGGGTTTTATTGGGAAGATTTCACCAACTTAAGCATTTATACTACTGTGGATGGTTGCGAAATCCTGCACCAGTTGATAGGCTGTTTATCCCATTATTTATAGGGTTTCAACCATTCAAGGTGGTGCAGGATTTCTTCCATCCACTGTAATAGATTCAAGAGGGGATTTTCAATGGGATTTCCTCTCCAACAGATAAACCTTCCAGCATCCTGTGGCTTCTGCATCCATGTTTGCTAGGCAGAGGGTACACGCGGGGATTCAACTATTGATAGGGCATTTCACAATCATTATATAGATGGGGAGACAACCATCAATCAATAGGGGGGTTGAACCCAACAAACGGGAATTGACCCAGCAACATGATTATTTTCCACTGGTGTTCAAGCATTCAAGCACCAATCATTGGATATATCTTGGGAAAGGGTGGAAGAGACCAATGAACTTCCATTTCTCAGCTATCCTTGTGTTCACCAAGTTGCCAGGATTTTGACCCATACAGAAATTCACAACCACCACCAGACTTGATAAGTTTAGATCAGCTTAGCCACCTTTTCAACCGGCACGCAGCAATTGGCTTGAATGTGAAAGGGAACACCCAATTGGAATCGCTAGCTTGCAAGCACCAATCCTTCTCCATGTCTTGCTCTTGCAGTTGCCAGGGAAAAATTGTGTCAACGACCTTTGCCTCTTGACGGGATTACGGGAGGGTGGTGGGTGCTCCTTGGTCGTGTCTCCAGAATCAGAATCCAGGGCGGATCCAAACCCAACCGGGTAATTATCCAAATGACTTCAGGCGATCAAAAAACTGGGGCTGGGGCTGCCTTAGTGGCTGAGGAAACTGGGGTTACAAAGCCACAAACACTTCAGAAGTGCATCAGCCGTGTGCGCAGTGTGCGCCTTTTGATTCGGGGAATGTTTTGCTGTGTCCTTGACATCCAATGACAGAGTCCTAGATCCAGATCCAGATTTTTACTGCCAGGAAGCTGATGTGCTGCAAATCTTCGAGGGATGTTTGGACGCAGCTTTGCTCCTGGCGCGACCCATGAGGCGGCAAGTATCCAAGCCAGAACTGTCAAAATCCTGGATTTGGGGAATTCAAAAAGTATAAACACTGGCAAATGTAGAAATTTGATCGGCAACCATTCGGGATCTGCTGAAAAACATGTGGACTTATATTGATATAGATGTAGATGTAGATACTGTATGATACTGTATATAGATATAGAGATATAATGAGATATATAGATATGGAGAGAGAGAGAGAGAGATATATATATAGTCCTATATATAAATGTATGTATCATGAAGACTAAAAGGTCAACCTCCTGTTGGCGCCTGTGCCATGGCCAGGCATGGTGTGCCCCCTTTGTTCAACCCCTCGCTCTGGCAGCGGCGTGCTACGGCCGAGGAGCTGGTCCAAGGCATTGAGGTGCGGACAATGCACATCATTTTTCTAGCCAGTTTTACAGATGATTTCCCTGTTATTATTTTAGGGGGATTTTCCAGTGATTCCAGTGTCTAGGTTGGATAGATCTGGAGGCCTCATGAGTGAGTTTGATTGATGAGTAATGTCAACCCTGGATTAATAAACCCCTAGTCTATTGGAGGAGTACCCCCTTAATTAATAAACCATGGTTTATTAATCCGGGGTTGACATTAGACATTTCCAGTGTCGCTTCTTGCAGGTCTCCGCAGTGGGCTATGGCCTCTTTGGTCCTGGTTGTCCTTGGCAGGGCCCTGCCGTGACCACTGGTGCCTCGGAGATGATGAGACCGATGAGACCGATGAGACCCCCATCTTTCGTCCAGGACGTAACTTGCAAATTGGGATTTACCATCTGGTTATGACTAACATAGCCATGGAAAATCACCATTTTGAATAGGTAAACCATCTATAAATGGGCCATTTTCCATGGCGAACTGTTAAATAACCAGAGGGCAAGCAGCATGAATAAAGATGTATATAACGACACAGTGATATTTTACGTGGACACCAGTGATTTACATACACGTAGCCACATCCCAAAATCTCTGATTGTAAGATGCTCATTTCTATCCATTTCTGATGGTCAGTCAAATCGCACATTTTCATGATGAAATCTCTTTTGCTGACAAACACATTGCCATTTTGGATAGCCGTCATCCCAATGCTTGTGATCCTTCACTCCCACTCCTCCGCGGCTTAAATCATCATTTTCCATCTTCACCATATTCTCATCCATGGTCCGATGGATTTTCATCTTCACCATTTCCATCTTTCCATCATTTTTTGATGCTTTCCCAAGAAAAATGCTTTCCGGGCAGCCCAGGCCAGCTTTGCAAGATCGCCTACAGCTGCCGTCTGGACGGCGGCCGCCGCGCGGCGGTGCTTCAGAGCAGTGCGGCGGTGCATCGCGGGTGCAGCGGTGGGGCGTTGGTGGCGCAGGGAAGGTGACCTGATGGAGGGGTTGGGGGGTTGAGGTGTCGGGAGGTGGGGGTTTCGTAGAAATCATGGGATATAGATGGATAAAGCTCAAGCTAAACCTTCATTCTCGCGGATTGATTTGACACATTTTGAAACAAAGACATGATTGTGGAACGCAAGTTATTCCACTTATCCAAACACCGAATGGTAAGATTAAGTGTTAAGGGCTCTCGTCTTTGATCCAGCTTGTTATGTTTGTTGGGGCTCCATGCCGAATTGGCAAAGCATTGTTTTCAGCTGTTTGTACCTGAAAGTTCATGTTTGCATTTGAACATGTCAATCCAGGTTGACCCTGAGGCCCAGCCACCAAGATCAATGCCACATGCAACGTTTGCCATCCCAAACATGGCTGATGCCATTTTTTGCCTCCAGATGATGGGATTCGAGTAAGTTTGCCCAGCCATCCTAGAAATGTGAGGATTTCAGCCAATATTGCCATCTCTTGAGGTTGCTTGGCATGGTCACCACCAATGTGAAGCAACAGGCCCTGTGTACTGAGGGGTGGGATGGTCAGACAGCCTTTTATTCTTGGAAGGGATGTGTGGCCGATTGATTGTGCAGAATTGTATGAGTTTTCGAAGTTTTCGTCCAACTGACATTTCGCATCAGTTAAACTGACAGGATGGATCTGTGATGCCACACGTGAACTTCATTTTGCCGGTGACACTGTTGACTCCGATCTGTGCGCCATGGGGCTGGTGGGGGTGATGGGTGGAACGGGCTCAACCAACGGCTGAGGTACATATCTAGAGAACCTGAAGGTTCTCCCTGCAGAGCAGGCGTTAAAGAGATTGACGGAGGACCTGTCAGAGTTTACAGTTTGCATATTGTTTACATGTTGTGGAAATGGCTGGCTGATTTTTTAATGGCCCAATGAGGACCAATGAGGCGGCGATTGAATAGATGAATGCAGGGAAAATCATGGAGAGCATCTTATGAAAGGATATCAGATAAGAAACATATCCTAATTCCACTGACTACCTAACTATACTCATCAACCAATCTAAGCAAAAAGAATCAAAAGCATCGAAGAAGCACCAAGAACTCATGAACTTGAGACAGTTAATAGATATTTTAGATACTTCATGATACTTCCCGAGAAAAAAGAACATCTAAAAAAAAATCCACTCGCAGCCGGGGACGGCCATCGGGCAGCGAGGAGCTGCGCTTCTCTGCGGCCAACGAGGAGGAGCAAGGCCTCTGGCGCCTGGAGACTGAAACCTTGGAACTCCCGAGCCGTGCCTCGGGCTTCGACAGATGGAGATCACATGAAAACTACCATGGCTTGGGAAAAGCCATACAATTTCAGAGATTTTTTTTTTTGAGGACTTCTCCTTTTTCTTGTTTTTGTTTTGGTCTCTCCGTTTGTTAATGCTGGGCTGTCTTTTTTCTGGATTTCACTGAGGAAACCAGTGCGGATCGTAGTTCCTGTTCGGGGAGAACTTTAGATACTGATATCACTGATATATTTTGCTGTATTACTGTAAGCCGCTGGTCTTTTTGGGGGTTGATCCATTGTTGAGAGGGCAAAGCTGTGTGGAGGCCCCCCCGAGTTTCGAGGATGAAGAGTTCAACAAGGAATACTGTACGTATATCAGTATATCAGACATATTGAAACAGCCGCACAGTGTTCAAGTGCGGAGAATGATCCGTTTTCAGTGCATAGGCCCGGCTTAGTTCGATTTGTTTCTGCGCAGTGAAGCCAAGTGCTTTATGCCCAGACATTTCGACGGGCATTTCCCAGCCTGTTTTTTTTGGTGAGTTGATGGCACGGAATGCTTCTGTAAGGGTTGTCCCATGTTTTTCTCTCAAGCACGCAGCTCATCTTGGTCTTGTCCTGGTTCTGCGGCACCACTGGGGAATCCAGGGCCCATTGGGCTCGCCCATCTCAGGTATGCTGGCGCGGTCCCTTGATGGCACTTAAAATCATCCGGAGTCAGGATACTCGGATACCCCCAAGGCAAGCTCTTTAAGGAAGGTATGTCAGGCAAAGCGTGTGCGGCGTGTGCGTAAAAATAGATCAAGAAGTTCCATCTTCCACCAAAATTCATCAAATTTCCCATGGAAACTCCCATGGTCTACCAGATTTTAGACCCATCCATTGACCCATCCATCATCCAACCTCCCAATCCATGGATTCGACCAGGAAACGCCACGCCCTTCGTCGCCTGGATCAACTCCAAAAGGAGGCGGAGGAAGAGGTGGCCGATGGATGGTGTGGATCCAATCAAAACAGGATTTACACCAAAATCTTCAGGAAATCATGGGAAAATTATGAGGGAACTTCCCAATTCAGACATGGTGATGTTTTGAATCAATTCTAGAGCTTGAACACGAGGTTTCTAGACCATTGGAGTGGGGCACATCATTTTTGGAGAGACCTGTGTGTCAAAACCGAGGGTGAAGTTTGGACAGATTGTGGGATTAGCTTTATTTTGTTCTAAAACAATCCTGGAATGTAAGAACATGTGACACGATCCAATGAGACCTAGGAGAATCTGAAGTTGGGAGGTTGATCCGGTTGATGATGTTTGCTTTGTTTGTCAAGCAGATTCAGCAAGATAGTTTTATGATGTTTTATGATTGAAGGTGCTTTCGTTCAGAATGTTGGAATGTGCAGAATCCACCCTTGCTTTTGCAATGAAGATCAGTTGATTGTAGCCGGACTTGATGAGCATCCGTTCACCAGCAACGGAGGAATCAATATAGTTTGCAACCAAAGGCTTTAGTGTGTCAAAAACATGCACCCAGTGAAAACGCTGGTATGGGAATCCTGCTGCCAGTACATTTGCCGGTTGGAATCATCACTCTGGGCAGCAGGATCACTGGATGAGGAAGCAAGATGAAATTCTGGCCTTTTGTAATCCTTTCATCCCGCATTTTCTGAGGCGGATTTTTGCCTTCCCATTGGTTGATCCACCATTTGAGCTGCGCTATAAACTCTTTATGTATTGGTGAGTAAGGGGACGGTCATAAGGTGGCTTCGCGTAAGCCAAAACTGCAGTGGCGTAAGAGCTGCGCAAGGTTTTTGGCTTTGAATGT
>Ga0126342_10010695_pt1 | contig 16427 bp, 12 predicted proteins | sample Cyp1metagenome_FD_92528 | JGI IMG/M metagenome (GOLD analysis project Ga0126342, IMG submission 92528) | Coral microbial communities from Lord Howe Island, Old Settlement Bay, Australia - Cyphastrea 1 metagenome | ecosystem: Host-associated > Invertebrates > Cnidaria > Coral ... | reverse complement strand
TATTATATATATATATTATATTATATATTATATTATATATTATATATATATATATTATATTATATATTATATATATATTATATTATATATTATATATATATATTATATATTATATATTATATATTGTATATATAATAATATACAGATAATGCATGCATGCATGTATGTATGTAAGGTCGGCATGTATGATTATAGTGATCATAACAATGACAATGACGATGAATATAATACATGATGATAATGATAATGGTTGCGACTGTCCGGTGTAATAATCATCCACTACTAAATCGGCCATAAAATCGTCCTATTCCATATTCCCCATTTCTGGATTATCATCATGTCATGTTCTCCATTGACATCCATGTTCAAATGAGCAGTCTTCGAAATCCTCTGTCATTCCATTGTACTGGCGGATTTAAAGGGATTCCCATACTAGACATCAATAGACTGGCTAGTATAACGGAATCATCAGAGAACATGATGGCTGTCTATACTCCCCAATAATCATCAATAGACATCAATAGACATCATTAATAGAACATGAAGACATCAATAGACATCATCAATAGAATTCAATAGACATCAATAGACATCATTAATAGAACATAATAGAACATGATTGCTCAAATGGCCATCTCCTGAAGACTTGCAGGATCAGCCATCTTCGATGCTCATGTCCAGGCGACACTGGCGACACTGGCACTGGCGACAGAGCCTGCGAAGACGAAAACACGTGGGATTTATGGAAATGGCCAAGCGGACCACACAGATGGGTAATCTTAATCTATGTTGTTATTAATCATTCAGATCATTCGAATTTTGCTGGTAAATGATTTGACCCTTCGCCTAATACCTTGGAAGCAAGGTCATCTCAAAATCCAACCGAGGACCTCCGGCTCAACCTGGAATATGCAGAACATTACACTGTTGCAAACTGACCCAGCAACCATCTTGAAACGGCAGTCCTCTTCTGCCCAGCGATTCGCGCGCGGGGAGCTCTGAACCATCTCCACTGTGGGAGATTCCCTTGTGTCAAGAAGGTCTTGGCGCAGGTGGCTCAACCTGGAAGGTGCCAGGTAGATTTATCCCAACAGCGACTGATTAAGCAGAGTTTTGCATCTTGAGATCCTTCGCTACATGGCTTGAACGAAAAGAATTGAAAATAGTGCACCACCAACGCCCAAAGGATTCTTGTGGATTCTCATCATGCTCCCCTCTAAGAATTGCCTGTCACCCATAGAAAACCTGCACGCCTTGCACGAAGCTGTTGCTGTTCCAGCTGCAGTTGCTTTAGCCCTTCTTTCCTCAAGAACCCCAAGTTGCTTTGTCTCAAAACGGGGCATATATCGCCACAGTTCATGGATACTATGTAATTGGATTTCATGTTGGTTGTGAATAGGATAAACGATGACAATCCAACAACGGCAACGAGGGATACCGGGATACCCCAATTTCAAGGCCGGTTTGATGAGAAAATGATGATGATCCATTTGAATCATGTCCGTACAAACAGGCAGTCTTTCCCACTGCGGGCCGAAGTGCCAAGGTGCAAAATTCTGCTTGGAAATCTTCAAGTACTGAAGCTGTTAGCACTTTAACCACGAAAAACTCCCATCACTTTTCACACGCTCACTTCAACCAAGACAGGTGTCTGAAAATGGGGTACACTTATATATACGTATATATATATATATATAGAGTGATATATACATATACTCGTATATATATATATATATACATACACGTAATTCCACTATGGAGAGTGAATGCTAGTGATGAGTTCCCCCCTTACAGCTGTCATTTTAGGGCAAACCCAGTGTCATCTCGGAGGACTCTGCACTCTTGAAGAGGCTACGCTGCTGATCCTGTGGAAGCCAAAACTGGGAGATTTCACAGGGGGTATAAGTCTTATATATCATGGATATAACATTGTTATATACATATATATATATATATACATTATACTTAATTACCATGGATGTTAATAAAATGTTATGGGATATATGATATATATGCTTATTCAAACCTGGATATAACATGGATATAACAAGCATATGATGGAATATAATTGGAATATCATGGGATTTTTACAGGGATGGCTTTTTGGAGAGATTTCATGGGATGTAACAGGGATACAGATAAAAAGTGGAATATCATGGGATTTAACAACGATAAGGTACCCCAAATTCCAATGGTTCATCGTTATGGACAGCGCCAGTTCTAAGCAAAGCCTCATTGCTACAGGCCGCATAGACCAATTCTTGGTAACATAATCTACTGCTGATCTAGTGTTGATGGAAAATTGGCCAACGATGGCCAATGAATGTCTTGGAATTTGTCGAACTCAACCCGCGAGAATGGACCAATGTCCTGGCTTCATCAGTACCCCCCAATTTTCACCTAGTGGTTGATCCATTCTAAACCCAGCGTTCCCCAAGAAATCCTCGATGAAGTGCAAGGCTTTCAGCTGATGCCTCAAACGATCTGCGGTGGCGACAGGCTGACGCTGTCCCTTGAGCCACGGCCAAAATGATTCTGAACCAGCATGCGATTGGAGATTCCACCTTGCTAAAGCAAGGGGGACTTCAGCTAGCAAAAGCTAGGCTTTGTGATGTGCATGTATAGTCCATAGATATGCTCTACTCTACAATTCAATGTTGTCCAAGTTATTGTTGGCATTACATTCTACTCAAAAAGGGAAGAAACGCAGCAGCACATGTTCTTCAGAAAAATGCTGCAGCTGAGCGTCTGTTGCTGCTGCTGAAGCATGCTCAGCGAATGCCTGCAGTCCTGGCAGCATCATTTTGGTGCTTCTCTAGCCTCCCACCAGCAGGAAAACAAATAGCTAAGTCCTCCGCAGCATAAACATATGCACATGCAATGCATACGAGAGTAACATATCATTCTTACCGTCCAATTCTTCGTATATGGTCCAAGCTTGTCTAACTACCAAAGACTGCAGGTTCCATGCGTAAACATAATTTCCCCCAATACAATGTTCGCTGCAAAAAAAAAACTGACCAAAAAAAAACAAATAATTGAACCCGCCAACCCAACAGTTTCACAGCTCATATCTCCATCTTGCAGTGAAATCCGCCAAGGCTCCGCCAGGTTCTCTTGTTGCTGCTGCTGTGACGTCTTCATGGTCTCTTGAAGCGCATCAATGCCGTGCTGCAGCGACGCCACAGCGGCGCTCCACCTGGTGCCAGCAGGCATTCGGTCCAGGGACGGATGAAACGAAACTAATGTTGGAAAGAGCATGCTCTATCATTATCTTGACTTTTATCATATTGGTCATTATCACTATCATAATTATCCTTATCGTATTTCATTGCCATAATTATATATATATATATATATATATCACATAAATAATCATTGTCATCTTATATTGATATTATGTACGATTAAATACTTAACTGTTATTACGTAGTATTATCTATCATTATATCATGTTCTCCCTCCAGCTTCCATGTCTACCAGAGGAACAAGTCGCCGCTGCCTGGGCTCTGCATCTTCCACCTTTGGACTCTCCGAAAGGGACTGGACAGGCGAAGTCGGTGAAGCATCGACGCCTTTGGGTAGCCACTGAGACCACACCGATCCTCCTCTGCATAGACACTTAGATGGGTATGGGTCAATACCTATAGATACATTTTTAGTGGGATGAACATCCATTTACCAGCTATTTTGGGGTTCACTAGGTACCAGGGTTTTGACCCATCCCCAGATTAAGTTACCTGATGAGAGAGCACCTATGGTGGACATTTGTAGACCTTCCACGCTTCAATAACTTTTGGCAAACTATGCCTACCATATCTTTGACGTGGTGTAAACGGATGGATAGGATGCTCAGCAGCCCTGCCAGGCCTTCCTTGAATGGATCGTCAAGACCTTGAGACTTCCACTTGAGACCCCTATATTTCCCAAGAGAAAACCTGGTCCTGCCACGCTTTGCTCATTGCTCACTGGAAAAGTAAAAATAAATCACTTGTTGCTGGTGTCATCAGACGTACGAGTAGAACTGAAAACAGCAGTTGGGTCAATTGGTTGTTTCATGTTTTCTTTCACAAATACTTTGTGGTACAAAAGAAAAGCCATGGCCGAAACCATTGACCCTTCCACTACAGCTAGGTGTCACATGGATTGAGGCACCCAAAGAATTTGAATCAGCTACAGAAGCACTGTCAACCCAACAGAAAAATATCATCTATGAGTAAGGCATAATTCCTAGAAGCACATCAATGATATTTCCCTTCTGGTTTGCTATGGATAAGTGAGCTGTATCCGTTAAACTCAGAGGTTGGTTATACCACCACTATATAGAAGTACCATGATCTTCCCATACAGGGCCAGCACTGGATTCCTTTGCCAGTCCAACGTACTCTAACCATCGCTTTCATCACGTTCATCACTTTCATCACTTTCATCACTTTCATCACTTTGAAATTCCAACAACCAACATGCTCCAACCAGAAAATCAGCATTTTGCCACCCATTTGGGTGATGCTTTTGACCCTAAAAAATGCCCAAAAAAACCTCGGAACTGGGGCACCCCAACTGGGCAACGGCCCGGCGCTCTGTCGTCCGAGTTCACGTCCACCTTCCCGGTTTTTTGGATCCGGCAATCCATGGCCAGGTTTCTGGAGCATTGAAAGTAAACATTGAATTACACACATCAACAAACTAGAATAAAGAAGATAACATATATATATATACATAATTATGTATATGTATATACACATGTACATATAAATATGTATATATATATATTCACAAAGAAACAAACAGAGAAACAAACAAACAACCAACCAAACAAACAAACAAACATGTCCCTGAATGAAACGAGTTCGAAGAACAAAATTATCACACACACACACGCGCGCATATCCATCCAGCCTTTGAGGGGGGTTGGGCTAAAATTTCCTGTGGTCGACCTATTGGTACTTTCCGAGCCTTTCACTGCTGCACTTGCAAAGGGGCTCTCTTTTTGCGTGGATGTGCTGCGAAACAAAGAAGGATAAATCTCTCAATCGATTTCTAAAGGTTCCTAACAGCTGCCTTTAAATTATATTACAGGAACGCTGGGCAATCAATATCATATTTGAACATGTTTGAAGCTGAGCCAAATTTGATCCACTTGCATCTTTGCAATCCAAGTTGCCCAGATCCTTGCAACTGAAGGCATGAGGCCCCACATAGGAAGCCTGTGGCTATAGTGAAGATGGTGGAGTATCTCCTTGATATCTCTTGATGTGTCAACGAACAGAGCGACCAGGCCTGCAGCTTGTCATGAGCTCGAATACCGCAGTCGACCAAGCGCCAGTGGTCCTGTGGTCATCTCTAACACTGTTCAACACTATGAGTTTCCAACCATAGATCCCAGTGTCATGTATATGACTCAGCATTCAAAGAGCAGTCTTAGAGATGGAGCATACTACATAACTTGTAAATAATTGTAAATAAATATTTATATATACAAAGAGTTGTTAAGATACCGCAGTCCGAGTTTGACTTTGGGCTGTGCCCATCATTTGCTGGGGATCGAAACAAAAAAAAATCTGGTCCTTCAGCCTCAATCCCAGGAAAGTCAACCTCAAGATCTCCGTATCCAAGCCCGACCTAAGCTCGGCTGAATGCCGTGCCGGTCAAAAAAAACTCCAGTTGGGCGGGCAGTTTTGGTGAGGGGTAAGCCATCCCACAACTAGAATCCCTTGATGTTCAGAGATGTCATAGCATTTCATAGTATTACCAGTATTACATTAATTAATTTGGTTTAATCAATCTGTGAATCTTCCAAAACTGCCTGCAGCGCCATCCAAGCCTGTCCCAATGTCTCATTTCAGCTGAAGTGACTCCCGCGCCAAGCGCTGTTTCAGGTCCAAAGTTGTAGCCTCCAAACATCTTGCGGAAAACACCTAAATTCCATGGCTGAAGACTTCATTTTCCTATTGAAATTGCTACGTATTGGGAGTATATTCAATTTTCAGACAGACCCACATGGAAACGTTAAAAATGCATGTTCCATCATGTTCCCATATTTTCCCATGAAAATTGCCTGTGGGACTGGGAATGGGTCAAAAAATGGAGACTTCACCAACAAATGACCAGTTTGCTGCGGTTGGGCCACTGGCTTCAAAATCTTGACCACCCACAACAATAGGCAGCTTGTCAGAACAAGATGGAAGACCTGATCATGCACCAGTTTGATCTCACAAGTGTCATCCTTTGGGCACGGGGTGAACTTCACTGTCCGATTGATGAACTTCCCAAGGACTGGGTGTATATATATATAATCCGACTAGCTTGACCATGGCACACATGGCGTCATTCTTAATGGTATATGGGGTCTGGTCATACCACCATAATTAATAAGGGATTCCTCATAATCTGGATATTAACCACTATTAATGGTGGATGACAATCTGGCAGGAGAATAATGCATGCCTTGACCATGAAACACGTCCGCTGCATTGGGACCAAGATGTTGGGTACAAACCCTTCTTCCATTGGATATACATAAATATAACCAGCTATGTACCTCCTTCATCCTCCTTCTATTTCTATCGCCAAAACTCGACATCCAAAGGTAGGATTTCAAGGGTCGCCTCTGGAGCAGAGCGCTGCCAGCTGGTTCGACCATCAGGAAACTTCACCTAGGAACCATCAGCATATGGAAAGAACCCCTGGAGCGGTCCATCGGCTCTGGATGGCACCTTCGTTTTTGCCTTTGCCAAGTTGCACAGTTCTCATGTTTGTCCTTAGGTCCTTCAACTTAACATTCCTTTTGCAATGCAGTACCCATTTGCTGGAGTGTTTTCGAATATCTCAAGGATGCCCAGGAATCTCATGCCCAGGAGCTGCCACATCAATGAGCCTGCCAGTGGAGATGTGATGACCTCATCAAACTCGAGCGTCAAAGTGGTCCGGTTTGATTCATGGCATATCATGGCTCAATTCATTGACTACATACAGTAGCCACAACAAAAAAAACAGATGATCCAGGATCCATGACTTATCACCAGTTATATGTATATATATACACGTGTATATATATATATATATACACATACATACGTATATATATATATATGTGTGTGATTATGTGTGTGTGTGATATATATATATATACGTGTATATATGTCATATATGTATATGATTATATATGTGATATATGGGATGAATATGGATGAATCAAATCCCCTAGCAGCCCTAGCAGTTCTACAAGGGAAACTCTGCAGTTTTCCTGGGTGCGCGGGGCCTGGTCTGGACCTGACGGGATCATCACCCAACGATTTTTGCGCAGGAAACTGAAGGAAATCTATGAAGAAACCTCTTGATAACTCTTGTTTGGAAAATGTTGGAAACTACTGAAGCAAAGAATAACAAGAAAAGTATAGAAAAGTCATGAGGATTCTGATATGTGTTTGGTTGATCCGCCAAATTTGCTGATAGTTGAACTAACATCTGTAACAAAGAAAACATCCGAGGGGTGCCTCTTTCGGTGGCGACTTGGTCTTGCGGCAGGTCGACGCTCCTGCCGTCAATGTGAAGGGAAAGGAAGGCTTGGATCACGGATGCAGACTTCAACTTCTACCATTTCTACCAGATGTGTCGGTATTGTAGACAAAAAAATACGCAAAAAAAGCGCACTATCATATCTGGGGACGAATTCTCGAAAGCTTGAACATAGAAGACATAAGAAAATGCGGCTCTCAGCTTTTGGAGGCTAAGAAGTGGGGTCCGAGTTTCTCAGGAACAAACCCATACCTTCATGTGGGTCTGAAAATGGAGGATTAACCACCAAGGATATGACTACTTTGATGCTTAAGATATCATTAAGATTATAATATTTATATTTCACGATATTCAACCGCAATCAATCATAATTAAGATTTTGGGGTACCTTATTTTCAAAATGTTTCAAACAAAGCCGTGACCACTTGGACTGGCCATGGCAGGTGTCCCATGATCTCAACCATCTCCAGGCCTCTCCGCGCAGCTCTGCTCTCGAAAGCCTGTCTACTGGTTGCTAGAGATTCCCAATGAATTCCCAATGATTTCCATATAGATAATAGTGTTTTCCATTGATTCCCACTCCATCACTTCGTCAACCTGATTTTTTTTTGACTTGGAGGACCATCAACCATGGGGTTTTGGATGGTTTTGACCAGTTATGGTGGGCCAGGCCACTCATCACAAGCTGACCGCATCACACTTGGATCCCAAACACACCGCTGTCATCCTCCGTGGGGCACCGTTGTAGTTCACCTGTGGGCTCAGAGTGCCATGGACTTCATGGAACTCCTCGGCCACTGTGGGCTGATCCAAAGAAACCCTCTTGGTCATTAGATTTATTTAGATCTTTGTTCACTTAATTAATTCACTTTATCACAAATTTAAAATAATTTAAATATCATCATCAATCATCTCAGATCTATCCACCTCAAACTTGCAACCATGTTTCCTGCAAGTCCTCTACTTCAGCCCTGGCGTTTAGACCGCTGCCTCCGCCGAGCTCTGTCTCTTGCGTGCAAGAGAGGTCCTGCGGAGCCACGCAAGATCTACGCAATGAATCTATCCACATGGCTGCCTACTGCAACAAAGCATCACCGTTGGAAGAAACTGAAATTTGGGTGGCCAGATGTGGCCAGTGATGCCACAAAAATCCCAAAATTCTTTGAGTTTTCGTTCTCTCATCCATTCAAAATGGGTGCTTTGGGCATGGTGATCGTCCCCACTGTCCTTGATGGGTCGGCGATCCGGCATGCGCTCCTGTCGGCTCGGCATGCACATTCAACATGATCTTCCTATATGGCTATTGGTCAAAACCCTGGTACCTAGTGAACCACAAAATAGCTGGTAAATGGATGTACATCCCACTAAAAATGTATCTACAGGTATTGATCCATATCCATATTACCAACGGTCATTTAGCCATAGCTCCAAAAATGGGGCCCCTGAGCAAGAACAACCCTGAGTCTGGACATGTTGAGTCTTAAACATCTCAAACCATCCAAAACATGCGACTTTGACTAAATTCAAAGCCAAACATTCAATGGAAAAACAGAGACAGAACAGTATACCATCTGGTCATTTAATATAGCTATGGAAAATCACCATTTTTCATAGGTAAACCATCTATAAATGGGCCATCTATACCATGGCTATGATGGGCCAATGGATGTCACCTTGAACTCGCTGATTCCCTCGCTGGGCACAGATTTTTTTGGCCTCAGAAGAAATGAGTGTTGCTGATCTGCTCCAAGGGAAATTCTGTAGGAAACCATAGGTTTTCCCAATGAAAATGGGGAGGGTTCCTGTAATTCTTCCCTTAAACCAGGCCATTGTTCGAAAGTCTTCAGGAAATGAAACGTATGAAATCATGAATCAACCAGCAATCAGCAATCCATCAAACATTTCAACATCCACCAGTTGATATCATTGACTGATTTGCTTGTCCATGTTCAAATTAGGATGGAAGGTGTTCAGAAAATTAGATACAGGATATGAAATCATTAGCCAGCAATGACTCACAATCCAGGCATGGAAGAGATGTGAAACTGGCATGAGGACGACGATGGACAAGATCTATGGAGATCCCAACATCCCATTTGGCTTAAGGATGTTGGAGTCCCCCTTAGTGCCTGAGTTGCAGGCAAATCCAATGTGACCATCACCCCAGCATCTCTATCTTGACCTTCCAGTTGAGCGACTTTGGAATGGACGCAGGTCGTACAAGAGATGGCTGCTCTCCATCCGGGCCAATGGTTGTTTGGATGAACCAAGGTGACGAAACCGCCATTGGCCAAGGCACCAGACATCTCTGTTATATTTCTCAATCTCCCCATGTTTCCTGTCCCTATGTTTTTCGCCCATCAGACCTCCTTCAGCCAGTGGCCGGAGCTGTTCCTGCAGAAGAAGCTGCTGATTGATGATCTCTTGGATACTTTGCTCCTGCCGTGGCACCATGGCACCATGAGCCCGGGCCCTCCCAGGTACTGTGCATATATTGACTCCAAGTTAGAACTGACATAACACATCGTAGCTAGGCGGTCCATTACATATGGAATGCTATACTAATGAGTTGAGCATGGAAAGTATGGCCCAACCATGGAGTATGCAGTACCAAGTATATAGCAATTTGGGACAATGCTATACTGGACCTCAAGAAGGACAGATTTTTTACGGCTCAGTGCAGCGTGTCCCTGGGGCGGTAAGAGGTGCACTTTTGTCGCCTCTCTGCCTGGCAAATGTCAGAACGCCAGTGCGTTTCTATATGTATATAATGTGTATATATATATATTTAATATTGGTGGTTTTACAAGATATATATATATTATTATTTTATATTATATTATATATTATATTATATATATATTATATATATTTACATATTGTATGTATGTGTTTCATATAATATACATACCTTTCTGTGTTACCATGATCATTGTATATTGTTATTTTTGCTGCTATTGCTATGATCACTATCATCCTTAGTGTCTACACTCTCATTCTCTCACATTCATTACTGCTACCCTCCGGTACTTTAACAGGTTGCTATAGAAAATCTCCCAACCATTTTTTTCATGGGAAAATAATCTATAAATTATAAATGGGGGCCTGGTTTCATCAGAGGAAACATCTTTTGCTTCCAGCTCAAGGCTTCTGTCAGATTCTGTCAGCTGGATAGTCCAACCCCTGAATCGCTGACTTCTTCAGCCCAAACAACATTGGCAGCGGCATATTGGCGCGCAACAACTTCGTCAAAGGAGACTCTGGATCTAGCTGAAGGCTGCTGCAGTAAATCATAGGATTCTGGCCCAAGTCTTCGTCCACATGGTCCAAAACAACCAGATCCATAATATGAGGGAACTCCTGGTTGGGGAACGCCACATTTTTCCACTTTGCCATTTCTTGGTGCAGCCTTTTCAGAAAACCTCTGCTGGTCTGGTTCTGGCACGACATGTTCTTGATCTCCATTCAAAACCCTCTCTACTTCCGCAGCATCAAACATAAACTTGTGGAAAGTCACATGGCCATCACATGTATCAGCTGCATATCAGCTGCCAAGGCTGATATGCAGCTTTGAAAAAGGCCAGCACCTCTGCTATAAATACCGTGGAATTCCTTTTCACCATAGGGTCACAGGAGGAATCATCTTCAGGTCTCCTAAGCCAAGATAGCTCCAGAGCCCAGAGACTTCGCAAGTAGCGGAAGCATGGGACTTCCGTTGAGACCTCCATCGCCATTCGCTACCGGTTCTTATGTTTCCACTCGAATCCTCAGGTCATGTAGCCCCGGCATGGTGAGAAAAGCTTCGGGCTTCGGTAGCTCTGTATGTGGATGAAAATGGCGGAAAACTGTTCATGCAAGGTTTTCAGCACAAAAACCCGGCGCTTTGAACAATATGGGGGGTTCCATAAATGGGGGTATCCCCAAATCATCCATTTTTATGGGATTTTCCATTCTAAACCATCCATTGTGTGATATCCCCATTTTAGGAAACCCCATATGAGTTGCTGGTTGAAGTTGCCTGGTTGAAGTTGCCTGTTGTTGCACCAGTGGTTGCCTGGTTTTTGGCAGATTTCATAGGATCACTGGTGTATCACGAGGCAACACGATAAGCAATAAGCAATTTAGCAAGTGTAATCTATAATCCAAAAGTCTTTTTTAAAGGGTGGCTACAAAAACACTGTGTCAAGTCGTTATTTTCTTACAGCAATGTCATGACTTGAACACTATAGTGAGTGACTAGTGATGACCAGTGGCAATATCCAGAGAGGTCGGTTCTCTTCCTGTCTCCAATGTGAATGGCTTTACTTCCTGTCGCTTCCATGTGCGACACGGACATGTCAAAACCAGTCGCTTCACTGGTGATTGTCCAGGCCCAAAAAGTCCAAACGTCATCTACTGCATCAACGTTGCAAAGATGTGAGGGCCCCTGTGGCTGATGATATCTGAACTGGGGGGTCTTCATTTCTAGCTATATTAAGACGCACCGTTCTCTGTTCCTAATATTTTCATTGTATATTGGCATTGCTGTTAGTGCTATAATCACTATATATATATCACTATCATCGTTGTTGTCTACAATATCATTCTCTCACATTTATCACTATTACGACCTGGATGATTATTATTATTATGGTTATATCTTAGTTTTTTTATGTGTGCTATTCAATCCATCATCATTGCCACTAATGGATAACATTATGGCTTTTTGATGGCTAATATGTCTAGCACGCTCCCAAGCCCTCCCAAAAGCTTGGCCTCCGCATCCGGCGAGGCGCAGCGTGAGGACGGGCGTTGCGTCATCGCGCCGGCCTTGGGCGAGATGCTGCGCTGAAGGCGTTGCTGCAGGGCCTTGGGGCGAGCTGAAGGAGCTGGGTTTTCGTCCCGTTGTTTTGTTGCTATCAATGTGGTTCAATCCCAAGTTGATTCATCTCGCTTTAGGATGGGAATAGCATGGAATAGCATGGAATAGCATAATTGCCGATCAAGCTGATGATTCAGAAACCCGTTGCACTTTAGGCAGGCTTCACCAGCTATAATTGTTCACATCACGACTAATCACGACGCTATTCCCTGTCAAAATAATGAGCTGGGTTGGGGGTCAGGTCAAGATCAATGAGTTGGTTGGGATGATGTGTGCTGATCCAAAGGTCTAGGTCTCCCCTCCAGTTGTTCTTGGACGATGTCTTTGATCGTCTGCTGCAAATCCACAGGAACTGGCTCTGCCTGGGCGAAAGTTGTTGATACTTATCTTTCTTATTAACCATTATTAACCATAATTAACCATTATTGACCATTATTAACCATTATTAACCATCATTGGATGCCAAAAAACACCAACCGGCCTTGGTGATGACCTCGACTGGCGTTTCCTTGCGAGGTGCCTCCAGTCGGCCAGGTCACTTTTTTTCCCCAAAAACTGGCCATGGTCAAAGTGCAATGGGACCCACCAGCCTCGGGCAACAGCTTGATCTTTGGCCTTCATCGAAGTCAGATGCGTTGGACAGCCGCAAGGCCGCAATGAATCTCTCCACAAAACTCAATACCCTCTGGTAATTTAACATAGCTATTGAAAATGACCATTTATAGTGGATTTTCCCATTAAAAATGGTGATTTTCAATAGCTACGTTAAATTACCAGAGGGTACATGATATACATGTGCAACCTGCTCCGCTGCCGATAAGCTTAGGCCCAACTACAGTCAATCTACAGTCAATCTTAGATATCTACATGACATGTTGCCAACCTACAGCCATTTTCTCCGGCAGGGTCTGGGGCCTGCAACCTTTGCTATGATTCCTGGCCATATCCTCACATTAAATCACATGAAATTATGCTTGGTTCTTGCCATCATAAACTTAGCAATGCCCAATTGTAGCTAAAGGCCATTCTCGATGCCCTGTGGCCCAACCCCACCTGATGTCAGGCTCAACACCTCCAGTGTCCAGGTCTTGCTTCAACTTGAACCCTTACCCTTCACTGTGAACCTTTTTTGCAATGCAAAAAAAAAGAGGTGCGACAGCCGATCGTATCCGATCGTGGTTTAAACATGTTTAAACCATTTCCTACCGGTTTCTCTTGTCTCGTCCTGCTGCTCCCAACAAACAAATGCCCTACCACAAGCATAGCTGGAACCTATGGACTATCCAATATTCCCAATAATACTGTAGCATCATGTCGATAATATCTGCGCATTTTTTAATCCTCCAAAGCATCCAAAGGCCGATAAAAAAAGACATATATCTGCCATCTTCCCAGCCTCGAATGGTGCGACCCGGCATCTCACATCTCTCCTGCCATTTTTGGAGATCTGATAGTGGTGAGACGTGAGAGCCCCCACTGACCCTATGACCCTATGACCAGACATGCTCCGTCCTGTCGGGCAGGTGGCTCCAGCAGAATCTGCTTAGAACCTGCAGAAAGATAACTCCATGGAGATCATCATCCCAGAGTTGGGCGGTTAAAAAACAGTTCTTTTGCTGAAAAAAAACTGAAAGAGATTGAAACAGTCTGAAAACACCAACCAGTTGCGTCTGACCATCTCCTTCCCACCTGGTACTCCATGCCTTACACGCAAGGCCTGGGGTGAGAGAGACGCCGCCAGGGCCAGCTGCCTCAGCCGTCAGCATGCTTGGGGGATCATTCAATGGGGGATTTTCCAGCTATGCATGATTACCAGAGGGTTTTGAACCAGCATCAGTATTGAAACTACTACTTTCGCCTTTCAGGGCAAGTGTTTTTTGTGGATGTGCTTTATTCAGTACTCCTTCACACAGGTGTCGTGCCTAAGCCATACTAAGCCCTTACTGTGTTGTATGCACTTATTCTCAATGTTGCTGGTTGCTGGTTGTTTGTCCATATTTGTTTGCTGGTGTCTGTTGATCTCTTTCGGTTGTTGGCTACCATGAACCCCCACCCCTTTTAAACAGCCAATGGGGGGGTGGCTGATCCCACCCCTGAGGTTCAAACATTCCTTCGGGCCAATGAGGACAGAAGTCAGCCACCAACAAGCTCAACTCCTAGCATTTCCAGCGCCGATCATTGCAGGTCTTATCATCTTGTGCCGGCATCATGACATGATCAGTTGATGCGAAAATCCATCAGTTCATGCAGAAAATGTCTCGGAAATCAATTGGTTCAACATATTTTCACAGGACGTTCCATCTATATTTCCATCATTTTCACTTAAGTTCTACACTGTTCTACAGGACCACCAGTTGGACCACCAGAAATCCACCATCCAGGCATGGTCCATGCACCTCCGACTCCACCAATTGCGAGAGTCGGAGCAGGTACTCCAGGACCTCTGGTGCCGGGGCGTCGTTGGGACCCAAAGGCACACACAAAAACACTCTCATGTCGTTGGGGATTGTTGAAAGACAAGTTGGAGAACGCTGTTGTTTACATACTATATGGCTATGGATCAATACCTATGAATAGCATTTTTAATGGGATGAACATGGATGAACATCCATTTTAACCCAGCTATTTTGATGTGAACTACAGGGGTACAAGGTTTTGACACACTGCCATATATCTATATACTGTTAGCACAAATCTGAACATCTAGAAAGGCTTGACAAAGGAACCTGCATGATGGAATTGATGTCCCCGTCTGGTGAGTCTTCAGCATATAGCCAATGGTCCAACGGTTCAACGAGACATTTCTTTTGTTCAGGGGAAAAGTTCCAGGTGCTTCAGAATTGGATCATCCTGACAGCCTCATCATCGAAAGGCAGTTGCATCCCCAGCCAACTTTCCAACTGCGCTCGCTGTGCTTGGCCTTGGAGGTTGGAGGCCATTCCAATGAGGAATGGCTTGCTTCATTTCCAGCTTCATTAGAGCTATAAGTTCTGCTGGTCAAATCGTGCAACATCATGCCGAATCCCTTTTCATTATGTCATTATGGACCATTATGGGCTGTTCCATCCCATTCTGCGAATCTTCGGCTGTCGTCCATGGCCATCCATGGCCATCCATGGCCCACCCAAGTCCCAAACTTCTCATCGCACTGAGCTGTTGGATGGGATCCATGCGAGCTCATGACGGCGCCGCAAGGCGCCGTGGGTCGGGCAACCTACAGATCCTACAGATCTTGAAACCACAGGAGGTTGTGCAGGGATGAATAGCACGGGCAAGTTGCCTCTTGTGGAGTAGAATCAGTAAGAATCACCCAAACATTTGGAATAGCTTGGCCCTTTGCAGTTCATAGATTTCTGAAAGGCCTGACTTTCTGCGGAGAAATCTGGAAAGCTGATACATCATGATACATCTGCGGAAGCAGCTATGCCATGACCTTCACAATGAATGTCTATGTCTCGGCTGACAAAAGCTGGCAGTTCAGGTCATGCAGGGATTTGTGAAGCATTGTGAAGCATCAATCCAAACAGGTTGGGAACTTGCAGCACCCATTCGTTTCCCTCAAACATCCTCGGACATCCTCAGACCTTGTTTGGAACGGACAGTGTCGATGGAATTCATCCACCAAGTATCTCATTATCACATGTCCCAAGTCGCGTGTGAAATGAAATTTGTGACTTCAACAAATGTTATAACATGTTATAACTGTGTAGTCCCTGAAGTCTCTCCCTTGGCCACGCACAGTACACCTTTTTTTTCGGGCCAACCCTCGCGGTGTCTCACCCTTCAGCACACAACACGCAACACGGAGATGGCTGATGGTTTTTGGCGCTTCTCAGTAGCCCCATCGAGGACCGCCACCAAAGAGATGCACCGGGGTGTGATGGACGAAGTACCAAATGCAGCGACCAATGAAGCCTGGAGGCTTGTGGCTCATTCACATGATGATCTTTCAAAAAGAAAAAATGTAGGCCTGAACTGGTTGAAAAACTAGAAAACAACATAATTCTGAACAAGAAAAAACAATAAAGCCAATATAAAGTCAAAACCC
>Ga0126342_10010694_pt1 | contig 16428 bp, 16 predicted proteins | sample Cyp1metagenome_FD_92528 | JGI IMG/M metagenome (GOLD analysis project Ga0126342, IMG submission 92528) | Coral microbial communities from Lord Howe Island, Old Settlement Bay, Australia - Cyphastrea 1 metagenome | ecosystem: Host-associated > Invertebrates > Cnidaria > Coral ... | reverse complement strand
TGTTAAAGGGAACGAGATGACACAACATGTACAGCATGCACTGTTAAGACAACATGCTGTGACCGCCAAACAATGGCTCAAGCGTATGGAGAAAAGGGATGCGTCGCGTGACTCCGCATGGCATTCATCGGTTACCAGTAACAAGGGTACTACAAGATTGAGATAACATCCAGGACAAGGATCAAATTGTTCACAATATATATATATAAATATATATAAATATGAATGTGTTGGATACCCATTGTTTGTAATTAGGTCTATATATATATATATATATATATATACATACACATACATATCTACACTATCTGTATATATATATATATACACATGAATCTAAATGTGATAGTAGATATCATAAAGGTAATAGTGAGGTAATGAGTTCCATACATTTCGTGGGACGGGTTTGGCCCAGGATGAGCTGAAGACGCAGACCGATGAGCTGCAACAGCGAGATACAGTGGTTCAGCAACGCAACCAGGAACTGGCTGATGTGAATGGACAGCTGAAAGATTTGCAGGGCCTGTTTGACGAGGTGGGGATTTGAGAGTCCCATTGCTGAAAAAAACACTGAAAAGATGGAAAAAAAACAAGATTCGGAGTGTCATTCAATATGCTTTGGATGATCCAATCTTGAGTGATGACTCTAAATCTTGGGTGTTTCCATGAGCACCAGCTTTCCTTAAACTTGGAGCAACCATCCTAACCTCCATCCAAAATATTGTCAGGTGAACCATCAGCTGCAGCACGAGTGTGGCCGCATCGAACGGCTCCAGGGTTCGGTGACGCAGTGTGCCAAACAGGCCAAAGAGTTGGAATCTTTGCAAAACATGCTGGAGGATGGGGGAATGGGGGGATTGTTGGGATTGTTGTTGGGATTGTTGTTGGGATGAATCTTGAGAATTTGATTTGCCAATAGCAAAGGCAATAAGAAAACCACATAATTTTACTATAGCGATGTTTGAAATCCTCCAGATGGGATAGATCTATGCGCAGGAATCCCATGTGATGTTGGCGCAGCTGCGTGAGACACTGGAGAAGGAAAAGGCTGAACGTCTTCGGGTAGCAGGTCTGTTGGAACACGAACAGCAGAGGACACAACTCTTGTTGGACGTCCTGAAACACTTCAAGGAGAAGTTACAGGGTCTCACGCCGCAAGTGCTGCTGGGCCGCTTGGGTGACAAAGCACTCTTTGGTCGAGCTTTCGATGAGAAAAACCTGGGAAATTATGGCCTGGGTGGCCTGGGTGGCCTGGGTGGCCTGGGCCTTGGAACCCCAAGCCACCAAGGAAGCCACCAAGGAAGCCACCAAGGAAGCCACCAAGGAAGCCACCAAGGAAGCCACCAAGGCCACTCCCAAGGGGCCCCTTCGCTCCAAACCGGGCCTGCCTTAGCGGCACCCGACTGGTTGACACCGATGACACCGTTGACACCATCCATGCCGTCCAAGCCGTGTGCTGGTGCTGGATGGTCTTTGCGCCCTGGAGTTGAGGTTCCACCGGTTCCAACGGTTCCGACGCCCATGGTGATGCCGTCCAAAGCCATGTAGCTGATGTCATGCCCGGTGAGTCCTCAGTCGTGCACAAATTACCCATGAATTCAGCTGTTATGCAAAGAAAAAAGGATAAAAAAGGCAGTCCCTTGCGAACATTTTGGCAACATCGATGGGGATGAAATTGTTGGAAGCGAAACAGAAACCCCAGACTGACAGCTCTGTTGTTTGACCAGGACCAATCCTTCAGGGTCCGGAAAGCTGCAGCTGGCGGCTTTGCCGAGGCTACGCCGATGGTGATACCAATGTGTGGTGGGTGATGTCCAATTTCCAGTTTTGCTTCGTTCAATTAAGCTATGATAAGCTATGCAAAAATCTATTTTGTCCATTCATTTTTTGATCTATAGACACTCATGTTTTGCTGGTTCTGTCACATGACCACTTTTTATTGGTTAGTCATATTGCTTCTACCAAGGGATGACAAGCTCCCACTATTTCGATCCATCCCCACTCGGGTTTGAACCATACCTTTCGACATATCGATGATTTCCACATCTATGTCCTACCCATATTCCACAAAAAAACAGATATATCATACATAGATAACAGACTCACAGATACACACACACACATATATATATACACATATATATATATATATATACGTACATGTATATATATATATATGTATATTGATACACACATGACCATCATGACCCAGTCCCGAGCCTTTCTATACCCAAAGGTCGCCAAGATGCTGAGCTTCGCCGACGTGCGGCGGCGCTTGGTGCCGGCGTGACTTGGTGGGGACATTTTGGGGAAACTTGGGATGTGACTATGAAAGAAATGGACATTTACTATATAGCAAAACATGGAGGATTTTAGTGGATCTAGCCAGTGAACATGGGGATTTAACATGATTTAACCATGATATTCATATGTATATAGTTATATATATACATATGTGGATATTTACTAGCAGGAACTCAGGAATGTAGTTGATACATGATGATAAACATGTGCAATGACAGGGAGGGGCTGAATTGCGGTAAATCTGACGTGATTTTTGGGGACGTGAGGTGTTGGTGGTGAGTGCTCGTTCCATCTTGGGTGCTGGCTCAGGTTTGAGAAACTGACGAAAGATCCTCACTGGGGCGTAAAGAAGGCAGGAAGAAAGCACCTAATCACTGCACATTAGATGGGAGAAGATTGGGATGTGAGTTTCCTGCCAGAAAAAATGGGGGTTCACCATCATCACAACCAACAGAAACGCGAATGAACATTTTCTTGTCCGTGAGACTTACCCAGTTTGTGATCCCACTGTTCTGGTCATGTTCCTTGTTATGTTTTGGAGAATGATTAATCAGTGACTAGCAGAGAACGGCGAGAGAGAACACATTGAAGCTGAGCTAAAAGCAGTCTCAGCACGACATCTTGAAAGGTCTGAAATCCTGTCTTTTTGCATTGGCAAAATCATGGTGTCACCACACCTGCCGACTAGAGACCGACCATGACCTGCTTCAGGCAGTGGCGGAAAACCTCGTCACGTTGCTGGGATGAAATGGGCTCCCAGAATTTCAGCTGGTTCTGGTGGGTTACTGGCAACTACAACCCCCAACATCGCAAAAATGCGCTGACGCTGAAGCCAAAAACCCGCAGACCAAGGTTTGCCATGACCATGCCCGCAGACCAGCGGAGGGTGCGGGGGTTCGGGTTTCATTTCTGGGTGTCAGTGTTGGCAAGGAGTCTTTCCTATTCTCAGGTATACAGTATGAGGGCTAGAATCTGAAGCCCAGCAAACCATGTATATATATATACTTACACTTAATTGCTATCCAAATTCTGGGGCATTCACTTTTGACCCATGAATTGTTTCATGAATCGCTGGGGCCCATCTGGTGAAGGCCCGATTTCTTGGACAGAAGCTACTCAAAGGACTCAAATGCACTTGATTGTGTTCTTTCTTGAACACATGGCATTTTCCAGTCCCATTTTTTTTTTCAGAGTAAACTTCAAAACCACAAGCCCCTTGGATGATTTTTTCAATGCACACATTCCAGGCCTGTTTTGAGCCCATGGTCAACAACCTCCTGAACGACTCTTCGAGGTGGCATGACTCGTGGCAAAATCAGTCTCTTTGGTATTCTTTGGTCGTGAATTTTTGAAGCTCATGTTGCATTAGTCAGATATGGTCTATGAAAAACAGTCTGCAGTCTATGACGACACATGGGTTTGTCTGAAAATAGTGTACCCCTACACCCAATGGTTAATGATCATTATCCCTATTAAATGGCTATAATAGGGGGTATACCCCATTTTCAGACATACCCACATAGATGTTTTACATACGCGACTGTTGAACAGACATATCCACAGCGGAGCTGCCCAGTCCAGTGCCAGGTTCGTGAGTTGCGCCATGTTGCAGCAACTGGGATACTTCATCGGTTGCTTGGAGGACGGATCCGAGGACTCGTCGAAAATTTCAATACATTTCAATAGCTGATCCCAAATCCACCATTGGAGTTTACCTTTCGAACATTTTTTGAAAATCTGCATGTGAAACAAGTCAAACTACATCCATCAGGGTAGCTTGGGTAGCTTCAACCTATCTGGAATAGGGAAGTGATTGCCACAGAAGAAATTGCTGGCTTTACCTCGATAGCTGGCCAAGTTTCATCAATTTTGCACATCACCCCAAATTTCAGATTGGATTTTTCTGGAATATTATTGAATGACATATGGGGGTTTCCTGAAATGGGGGGTAGTCCCAAATCATCCAGTTGAATAGGATTTTCCATGTCAACAATGTCAACTATCCATTTTTTGGGGTACCCCCCACGACATGCCATGACTATGGAAACCACATGAAACCACAGATATGACCAGCGAGGACGCTGCCAGTGTTCCAAAGACCTTGCTGGAGCAGTACCTCCAGGTGGTGCGAGGATCCATGGTGCCTTGTCCATACTGGACCCATTTGATCACCAATTATGGGTATGGTTAATCAATAAGTATCAATAATATAATTAATATAATAATCACCAATTTAAAGTGGTGAATTAATATATTGATACTGACATAATATATTAAGTATCAATTATATCAATTATCACCTTTAAGTGGAGTATGATCAGTTTGAACATCCATTTTGAAGAGGCTGAAGTAGCCGTGGTTCAAACAAACCTCCATACCAACTTGCTCCCGCACATCCAAGTAGAAGCTGTAACTTGGAGTCTTGAAGTGCTTTGGGCATTTGAGGTGTGGGTCAACACCTTGGTTGATCTCCAGAACGACTTTCTCTTTGCTCTTTGTCTGAGGCAAATCCAGATGCAGCTGACATGAGTTTCCATTGTGTCTGGGTCTCGGAGACGGAGGTCAGGTCGTCTCCATTTCTTGGCGACTTGCCACTGGCTGTCATCGCTCCAGTCATCGCTTAAGGCCTTCACCTTTGCCGCAGTGGTGCGAACCATGGGTGTGGAACCTGGATTTTGGTTGACTTAGCTGCAACAGTCCAAATTGATGGACAATAAAAAGCGGGGAATTGATGGATTTACTAAACTTATTATATCATATAAGTGATGAGAGTCTGAGAGAAACTGAAACTACCACCAATTGATGGATTTACTAATATCATCAGTTTTATGGCTGTATGTCTTTACTTTCTTTGCGTTTTGGAGCGATGTGTGTTTCGATGTGTTTCGCTATTGCTGGTGCGGTTTGCAGTCGGGCCTATCACCTCTAGCGCCTTCACGAATGGAACTTTTTTGGACGGATGTTCCAATTTGAATTCAATTCCGTGCGTCAACTTTCATAATCCAATTCCTTTTCGAGGATCCACCCACCACGTCATTTCTACAGAAAATTGACATGGTGACATCGGCGATTCCCGAGGTTCAAGTGAATGGCCATCCTTGAAGGTGGCACTGGAACCGAAATTTGTGGGGTGGGATTTCTTCAGACTCGGGTTTCCAAGAATGGGGGTACCCCATAGCTGGATGGTGTATAGTGGTAAATCCTATTACAATGGATGATTTGGGGGGTACCCCCATCGAGGAAGGAAATTATTTCCAGATCAATGTGATGATCAATAGTCATGGTAGAGAACCAAGCATCAGCCACTTTCCGATCAATCAAACCCAATTGAGCAGCAGCGACCAAAACCCCCTCTTTATATCTCTTTATTGAGTACAATGGGGGGTTCTACTGGATAGTTTAACGGAAATGATTATCATTATTCTTGTTATTCTTATTCTTGTCATTATTATATTCCATGATGGGAATCCCGATCAACCAGTAGAACCAATTCGCGACCTGAAATCATGCATCATCATTGGTTAATCCTCCTGAGTTTTGATGCTTAATTTGTTGCTGAAATCCCCAAAAACGATTTGCTGGACCGAACATGGACGCCTTGGAAAGCATTTTGCACTCGCGCCTCCTGCCGATGCAGGCAGCCTTCACAGCCCTTTGTGCCGATGCGCAAGCAAAGACACGGAAGGCAGAAGAGATATTTGGGACGGATATAGATGTGGGCATGATATATTGGTATTTTTCCAAATGGGGGTACCCTTAAACCCATGGGTACCTCAACACCAACAAAAATGGGGGATTTGTATGATGGGATATATATATATTATGTAATATATATATATAAGTATGATGTATATATAGTCGACAATGTGATACTTGTTGCGTGTGACGATGGGGTATACCCCCGATAGCTTCGTCCCATGGGATGCGGCAAGCCTTGCTGCTGAATCCCCTTTTGCAGAGACACCCAAAAACACACATGGTTGGTGACATACCACCTATGAAATCCCATGAAAATCCCATGAAATCCTATGAACTCCCCATTGTTGATGGTTAAAGTTCCCAAAAAATCCAATTTTGCGGCCTACCTCCAACCATGGTTACTTAAGTAGCCTGTCAGGCCATGGCCGCGTCTTGTCAAGTAGCCTGTCAGGCCATGGCCGCGTCTTGTCACATAGTTCGGCAGCCCAGCGACGGTCATGGCTCTGAAACACGGGGATTTCACATCACTTAACTATCAAAAATATTCAAAAATTGGGGTTTAACCGCAAAAAAAAAGGATTTGCGCATAGTTAACCCACTTTTCATTGTGATTCAACTGGAGATATTTCATGGGGATATAACTGGAATGTGCTGGTTCGACCAACAAAATGCTGGTTTAATCGGGATATTTACCGCACACAATTGTGATTTCAATGGGAATATTCATGGGGATATAGGATAATATCACATAATATCTGGATCCACTGAAGCCGTTTGGGCTTGGTCCTGGGGTTTTTATTGAGGAGGAAATGACAACGAAGCAAACGCAGGAGTCCTTGAAATGCACACAACTGTGCAGGAACCTCGGTTTTATATGGTTTTATTTTCTTTTTGGGTATGTTTTTTGTGTCCATTGTAACTTGTGTCAGCAATCTTTTTCACATAATTAGCTGTTTCACATTGTTTCATTGTGTCCCGTTGTGTCCTGCGTGGAATGAGTGAAGGCATTGGGCTTCTGGCACGTGCTTCAGCGGCATGGGTTGCTCTTTCGCGCATTCGAAGGCGGAATTGAGAGAGCGGCCGAGCCTTCGAGCCACCGAACTTTGCTTCCGATTCGCAAAGGGAAACTGCCGCAAGGGCCAAGGATGCAACTTTGCTCATGGACATCATGAACTTCGCAGCCTAGCACAATTGGTGCCACAAAAATCCATGGCCAGGTCGAACAAAAAGGAGGCTGCGGCGCGAGCATCTGCACTTGCCTGCTTGGATTACCCAGTGGATTCCGCAACAGTGCAAGGGATGATGGCACTGACCGACCAACTCAGTCAAGAACTGACCGACCAACTCAGCTATTTGGAGATGGTTGAGGCCAGGTTCAAACTGATGGAGCAGATGATGCCCTTTCTTGATGCCCCGCCGGGCTTGTCACCACCAACAGGCAGTTGTGGTTACCTTGGTTACCAAAGTTACCACAGCGAACAAACTGTTGCAGCCGAGGGCGAGGAGCAAACCCCAAGCTTCTCATCCGTGTCTCCAGTGACGGCACAGGGTGAGCCGGGTGAGCCGGTGAAAATTTGGCTCTGAGGCCATGAGTCTCCTGATTTTATACAAGCTCTCAGCATACCCCCCAGCCCCCAGCGTCGCTCTATGCCCTTGATGCTTGGGAAAAAGCTGAGCTGATACGCTGCATCGTGATCCCTAGGTCCTAGGTTCTTCCTCATCACTCCCAGCTCCCACCATTGAGCAGACACTCCAATGTGCAAAGCGAAGAAATGTTGTGGTATCGATCGTTCAGTCCAATAGGCGTCCTGTTTTTTTTTCAGGAAGGGGGTGATCATGAAGAGCTGTCAGGTCATCGGATTTTTGTCTCATGTCTCAGTCGATTGATTGCAAAGGCAATGCCTGGGCCAGGCTGACTGAGAGATGTTGGAAGGGAAAACAGCGGCTTCTGAAGTTTGCTGAACACCAGTATCGTGTGTGGACGCTAGCAATACTAATATTGCATCCCTCCATCAGTTTTGCTCCAACAGCTGTTCGAAAGCATTCTCGAAAACATTGTGCCACACGGATAGTTCTCCGTATGGAGAACATCCGAAATCTTTTCCAAAACTGGAGAGCCCATTCTTAATCCGTTCAGCGAATCACGTTCTGTCAAGGCATGTTCCTTCACTTCTTGATTTGTTCACACCAAAACCCCTTTTTGGTACCTTCTTTGTACCTTCTTTTCTTGGCCTCTTCGGATCCGATCAATCCGATCTGGATTGAAGTTTTGGACATGAAAATCCATGAAATCCACGAATTTTGGTTCCCAAAAAAACCACGAAGCCCAGGTGGCCCAAGCTCTGGGTCCCGACTTGGTCGAAGCGGAGGCCGAAATTGGTGTTTGTTTTTGGGGCTGAAATTTCGATGGACCTACGGCGAGGGGGAAAACTTTGACCCCTCTCTGGGGGTTTTCTGTCCTGGCGCCGCAGGTGTTGCCCAGTTTCGAAGCATTCTTGCAGGATACGCAGTTGGAGGTCCGGCGATATCTGGGTCCCAAAATCTGCGGGTCCAGGGGTAGTCCGAAAAGAGTCCATTGCGAAACTGCAGCAGCTTGGTGGAAGGTCCGCATGGCAGCGATTAAGACTGCAGGAGATCCCAGTCAGAGGCAAGTTGTCGCAGAGTCCCCTGGCCGGTTGGGTTGATTGGAACATGTTCTTGTAGCCCTAAATCAGGGGGTATCCTTTAATTTTCAGACACATGGGATGTCATTTTTTTTTTCATATCTCCCATTGACATCCAGAAAATATCACCATCAATCCCAATCCGCATGGTGGATGCAGCTGAGGTGGCAAGTCTCTTGCAGGCAGCGGCGAGGCCAGAGTTCCCCATGATTGCAGGGCAGCAGGTTTCAACCATGGTTTCAAACATGACAATTTCCCTTAAAACATGCCATTGGATCCATCGGGCCATTGAATTTCATTGAATCATCACATATTTAAATATATCAAATGAAGTGAAAGAGTCATGCAAGTATTTCTCCATATTTCTCCTCAAAGGGCCATTTTGGCCATGGCAGGCCATGGCCACCTTCCCCAAATATATCCAGAGACGACGTCAGTCTCGTTGAAGGCCTGCAGTGCAGCGCAGCTTGCTCCAAGCCTTGATGAATGGCATGGGGAAGGTGCCAGTGGGGTCAGTGGGGTCAGTGGGGTCAGTGGGGCTGAAGTTGTGATGGGAAGTGATGGGAAGTGATGGGAAGTGATGGGAAGACTGGAAGACCTTCCAAAATCACCAAACCTGTCCAACCTGTCCAAAGGTTGAAAAACTTGCCGTAGTTTTCCCAACTTTTGGCAGGAACAACTACCGTTGAGCTTCGAAGTTCGAAGGCCCGGCCAGGTGAAGAATTGGCGGTGTCGGCACCTGGCTGCCCAACAACTAGGTCCGGGGTCCAGGCTTTGCCACTGGACCAACTGGACCAACTTCTAGGGAGCATCCAAAAGAGCCCTAAAGGGCCCTAAAGTCTTTGGCTCAAACGATATCCGAGATATCAGAGATATTGGAGATATTGGAGAGGGGTTCATTGTTTCGGTCTTTATCTTTCAGTATCTTTCACTTGCAGATAGATTACTGTTGAGACCATTGCTCGTGAAGGTCTCTGGCGCCTGCAGAACAGACTTTTGTTGAGCCGATTTTTCCCTCTGGATGATGATAACTTCGCCATTTGCGGGGACTTCCGCGTGTTATTCAGCGTTATCCATCACTACTAATTACTGATAATTACTATATAATTACTATATATATTACTATGATTATCATTCTTATTCTTATCCAATATATTCCAATATTATGTTGAATATCCATTTACATTTCCATCCCGTCCTCATTTTCTTATCTGACAACCCCCATCTGGCCGTGGTTGAGGCCCGATCTGCCTAGTCTTCAGCCCGTCTGGTGCCTAGAACCTGATGGTATGTGATGGTTCAATGATGGGGCCCATGGGGTAAAAACTGAATGGTTGAATAATGATTATGAGTAGAATAAACATGAGATAAACATTATGAATAATCCATAGTAATCCATATAATCCACTAGTCAAAACTGATGATCAACATTAGATAATAAACTGAGTAGAATCCACATAGGAATTGCCTATGAATCAATATAAATCGATGAACCAACCGGCAGAAGTTTGCTGCGGCTGGGCCGGAGTCCTGGCCTTGGATTTTATCCGTATTTTTCGACCTAACCCCTTTTCGACAGAGGGTCTTTAACGACGCTGTCACCCCAATGTTCATCATTTTCTCATGACCTAAAGCATCCTAAAGCCATTGAAGGATTGAAGTTGGGTGCTTTGGACAAACACCCAGAGATGCGCTTGGCAGATGATTTTCCGAGATGAAATTGCAATTTTTGGGCTTGAACTTTGGGTTTGTTTCAACATGTTGGGGAAAAAAGAACAAGTTGCATCATTGAAAATGATTGAAGATCATTGAGCCATCATTTTCCACATTAAAATCCATGGACCGTGGCCTAAAAGAGCCAAAGATCCTCCATCTTGTGCCTGAGGCGAGCTGGTCAAAACCAGGGAAATCAGGCGCAGGGTCTGCGCAACGGGGCCGTGTTTTTTTTGATATTTCTAATGAGCAAAAATTGTAGCCTTTGGGCTGAACTGTCTGTGTCTTTTGGATGTTGATAACTGCTTTCAAATATACATATTGGATGGCACAGATGATTCCAGTCTGAACTTGGTTTGGCGATCAAACTGAAGCTACCGAAATCCGCTCTACGACACCCAACCGCCCATTTTTGTTACTGGTTTCCAATGGCTTGACAGCAAGATGGTGTTTTTTTCACACTACAGAACTGGTGCATTTTTGGGGAGAACTCATGGTTTGAAAGGTTCATCATTTATTGTGAACTTGCCCAGTTTGTCCCATTTCTGAGCTACGATTTTCCCAAAGAAACAGACACAATTGCGTCCTGTCTATGGTTTTCAACGTGGTTCCAAATGGTTCCTTTGGCACGGAAAGATAAATGAGCGCAACGCTTGCGGTAGGACATTTTTGGGGACATCAGATGATTTTTTTGATTACATCGAAAATTCACGGCACTGGTTTCATCCGCTGTTTTTCTTGAGTTACACCCATCTGGGTTTGTCTGAAAATAGGGTATATTCCCAATGAAATAGCCATAAAAAATAGGGATAATCATCAGCAAAACCATTGGGTTTAGGGGTTTTCTCTATTTTCAGACACACCCATCTAGTCAACATCCATGTTTACAGCCCAATGGCAGTGCAATTGCCGTGAGGATTACCTCATTTCGTGAAGTGAAATCCAGACTTTTGTTCTCAGGCGACTACTGAGGAAGGCCCAGGCGGGTAGTTTTTAGCCCCACATCATCTCATGTACAAATGGGGGTGTGCTTTCACACAGATCTGTCGAGTATATATATATATAAAAGATGCTATAAGATTATATAAGTATACTATATACAGAACATATTCTATTTCGATCAAGTAGTGGAGATTTTAATGTAACTTTCGATTTTGGAATTATGAGGAATGTGGAGTTTTAGATGCTTAATGTTGTTCGAACTAGTCTATCACTATTTCCGGGAATGCACTGGGGGTTGTTAACCTGGATTTATGTTGATATTACTACAAAGCCAAGTATCACTTCTAAATTGGGTTCAAACCCTAAACCCTAGCCACTTTGTAGCACCACTTTTTTAGGCTGAAGCTACTCCAGGTAAGAGCGGTGATTCGTCGAGGATGGAAAAAAACTATCTTCGTGTGATGACACTTAATGATATAATGATATACTATATATATATGCATGTGACGCCGCAGGCTCAGCTATCCTCTTGTATGGTGATATCGACTACAATGGTTATGTTATGTTATGTAATGTAATTGTATAATTATGTTGATTATTTCAAAATCACCACGGAACAAGATTTGAACTGGAGCTTCTGCGAGCGCTGTCAGCAGGCTCTATGGCTGAGACCAAGGACGGACTTAGGGCTGCATCCCAATGAGTAAGTGGGTAGTAACCCAATGAGCTCCCAATGAGTATAGCAAAGGGTATGATTATGCCGCATGTAATTGGGCTCTTTCAAATGGCTTGAAAGATGTTTTGACTAGTTCTGAAAGGTCTTTACTAGTCATTTACTATCTGCTGGGACATCCACATCCAACGGCAGGACATCACTTGGCGCAACTTGGTCCCGCTGTTTCTGCAGCTCTGTGGGGATGGTGTCGCCCAGGTCGCCCGGGAAACCCCGGGAAACTGGCAACAACAACCACATGGTTTACCAGGCATTTTTGGAAGCCAGAATATCTATTCATCTATTCTTTCCAGACCTTGAACACCGATGTAATATGTAGGTTTGAATGATTGAACTACATGAGTCCCTCCTGTTCCGAGTTCAAACACGTTGGTCCCTCCGGTTATCCTGCATGCAAAGATACAGTTGAACGCTGCCCGCAAAGGCTCTTGGCTTAGGTTCAGTAGATCTTCCACTAGCAGAAGTCAACACATTGTCCCGCATGCAAAAGCCCCTACAATTTACATGCCAGATTTGGAACCTCAGAGACTTTGACTCAGTGCACAACTTCTGCAAAATACAGTGGCCAGCAAACAAGCTGCCTTTCAAACTTAAACATCCCAACCACACGCACCGTAAGCACTGTAAGCCGCATACATCCTTTCTTACTCAGCAAGCTGCGCCACATTTTCAACCGCTTGCAGCCGTCATAGACGCGCTCATAGTTGGTTTGAGCAGGCTCGGTCTGTGTGGAAGGAGCGTGTTGTCCAGGGTTTCACGCTGGAGAACACATTTGAGCAACGGTCCTTTTAGCAATGACCGAATGTGGGGCCTGGGGTACCACCATGGTCATCGAAGAATTCCTGTCACCACAAGGGATCACTAGAATCACTAGGGACGTAACCAGATCAGCAACGTTCAGCAACGTTCAGCAACCATCAGAATTCGCTCCAGGAGTCGTATGGCCGGGCAGGGCCATGGGTAGCGGATGCTTCAAGGGAAATACTCCCTATGAGCCGCTGGCCGCCGATGAACCGCCGCCGGGGCCACCAGACCTCAGCATCAAGCTGCTTGGCCAACAGCCGGTGACAGATGGGACACCAACTGACCAACGTTCTTGATGGTTATCTCTCTGTATATATATATACATAAATATATGTAATAATGTAATTTCTTGGGTCGATTGAGCCAAAGCCAACTGGTGCTCTGTTTAGGATTAGGGGCAAGATATAAAACACGATACACGGACTTTGAATGTCTCGGCAACACATTGAACTCAACAAAGCGCAGCCAGGTTACAGCCGGTCCTGAGAGCGACCTCACGACCCGGGAAATGTAGCAGCCAGGCAGGTGGAAGTGGCATTTTTTTGGCTAGAAATGGAAGACTATTAAGCTACACAGCTAAAAAATATAAAAGATATAGTGCTTTTTGCAGTGATAAGATCGGCCGTGGGATTGGTCAACGTGAGCGCAAGAACCATCCAATGTCTTTGGGTACCCAATCTTGACTAAGACCACAGTTTCACGTAACTTTGAACGTCTAAATAGTCTAAATAGTCTAAATGGACCCAATCATCGGAAATCCAGCAGCACGCTCGTACATCATGTCGTCATGGCTCAAACTGGGATTTCATTCACACCACGGAAGAATCATGGCAGATCGCCAGGAATTAGATTCCTTACTCGATCGCCTGGCAGATGCTGGAGATGAGGTGGAGCCGAAAACCTGGTCGAATTGGTTGAAGCCTCACAAATATGTGTGTATATATGTATGTATATATATATATATTTATAATTATATACAATATAAATATCAAAATGTGGCTCAAGATATCTCAGATCATTCCTTTTGGGTGTTTAATGTAATGTTTAGTAGTTTCTTTTGGGGAGTATCCTCCTGTTGTGGACTTCCTGTAGCATGTGAATTCGGAATCTCTCTCTTTTCGACTGCAGGCGCCTCCCTGGCTATTACATTGGGCTCGCCGGCAAACCCCCAAGGCGGACCGGGGGGTGAAACCTCCATCGGACAATCTCATGCTGTAGATCAATGGATCCATATGGACAATCCCATTCTGATCGATGATCAACGCCAATCGATTTCATGGGATCGTATGTTCCAAATTGCAAACCGGGCTTTCAATCAAAGTATCGATATCCATTATATTGCATTATGGATCATTATATATATACATACTGTATATATATATGTATATGTATATATATATATATATCCCATAAGATCAGCATCTAAGTATCGTTGGAAGGCGCGTAGCAGCTTGGTTGCGCTCTGCCAGCGACTGCTTTCCAAGGTCCTTAGGCGCTCGGCCATGTGACCCATGTGATGTTTACGGTTGACAGCTAATAGAAGGTGAGGTTAACAGGGTAACTTAGGGGAATATAGTATTCATGGTTTATGAACAGTCATAATATCAAGCCAGGTTTTTTCTAAACGGGGGTGTACCATTTATGAAGGGAAATATCACTATTTTGGGAATCCCCCATGTTGAGAAACTGGGAGTTCATCCGGGGTTAACATTAGAGATGATTCACCAGGAATGGAAAGATAGCTGTGCATCACAGTCTGTGCATCATCACTTCCCCGAAATGATGATCTGGGCGCCAGATCTCACATATGATACGACTTGCTACGACTTGCCGTCACCCTAATGGGCTTCCAGAAAAAATACATCCAATTTGGACAGTATTCCTACCAAAGCCCATGGCGCTTGGATTGGGAACTTCCGTTTGTTGCTTTGAAGATGGTCCTAAGCCGTGAGGAACTGTGGTTGATCCCCCGTGTACAGTCATCTCCACCTGGAGCTTTCTACAAATGGTGTGCAACTGTTCCAATCTTTTCTTTTAAATCTCCAGTTTCGAATAATACTACCAGTATCATACATTATCATACTATATATACCATTATTATCCATTATTATGCACGAACATCCTCCATCTTGGATGTTGAGAAGAGGGATAGCCGATAGCCGTCCGCAGATCCATTGAATTGCAGCGGATCCAGGCCAAAGGTTGTAGCCGCGCAAGAAGCCTTGAAGTCCGCGCCCGGAGAGGGCGCGGAAGGGGTTGACTTTGGCAAGTGGGGAAGCTCGGTTTCTAACATATCTAACATATCTAACATAAGGATACATAAGGCCGACTCACCAAGAAATCAAAGAAATCAAAGAAATCATGGGATTTAAACATGTATTGATTGGGATTGGACCAGCAGCCAATGGGTCTTGTTGGGTGTTTGGATTGGTACCCGGTAGGATGGGTTGGTGTTCGCCGCAGCCTTGCAATGAGGTTGGCTTCCATTTGCGAAGATGCGTTGAGGCACCGACAGCGGCCCAATGAAGCACCAAAGATTCGTATGTATAGCGTCCATGGAATAGAGAGCATAGTTCTGAGTTGGATCAGCCTGCAAAATCTTTATGAAATGTGTGCTTCTTGGGTTTTCTACTACTTTTCCTCATGGGCTTTCATCATCGAGGAATATCAACCAGTATTTGTTCAGAGTCTTGGATGCCCAAAGGCCACAGGAATCGAAGAAGCATCCTGAACCATCATGAACCATCATGAAGCATCATCCACCGCGATGAATCCCAGAAGAATCCCAGAAGAATCCCAGAAGAATCCCGGAAGAATCCCATATTCCAATGGAAATGCTATGAGATTTTTCTGGGCGGACTCTCCTATCAGGTCCTACTGCTAATCATTCCAGCGCAGGTTCCAAGCCATCGAACGCGATGCGTCCAGAGTGCTCTGCCAAGTGCTAAGCGGGGTTGGGAGCCTGAGATGTGCCGATTCCATGAAGTGTTCGGTTTGTTTCCTGTGTTTAGATTCAAGTTTCACTCTGTTGGTGATGTATCTTGATATTCAAGAACCATCCCTGCATTCTTCTGGGATCCACCTGTTGTGGCTGCATTTTCAGCCGTTGCAGCAACTGTTGGGCTTGGTTCGGCTACTGTTGGGTTGTTTCGGAGTTGGGTGAAGCACATTCTTTGTGTCGTTTTTGAGATATGGTTAATACATCACCCTGCCAATTTCCTCTGCAAGATCTTGGAGCACGTGCTCCAAATAGATCCTTTTTTTATCACGCACTTTGCATGCCTTGGAAACTGGTGTTCAGATTCTACTGTATAGAGTTTCAATTTCCTGTTTCTTATTCTATAGAGGGCCTCTTTTCGGGTTTTCTACCAAATATCATCGAGATGGTGGTTCTGATTCTACAGGGGGTAAATCTTGCTTGAAAAGTCTGATTTTGTAGAGGGTGTTATCACGAAAGGTAGCCTAGGCTACCTGAGTTCTATGTACTTTAGTACTAGTTTAGTACTGGGGGAGGTGGCTGCTCCTTTCCCGGAAATTGAGAGCTGAGAGTATTGAATCTCCACTTAGGGG
>Ga0126342_10010693_pt1 | contig 16429 bp, 23 predicted proteins | sample Cyp1metagenome_FD_92528 | JGI IMG/M metagenome (GOLD analysis project Ga0126342, IMG submission 92528) | Coral microbial communities from Lord Howe Island, Old Settlement Bay, Australia - Cyphastrea 1 metagenome | ecosystem: Host-associated > Invertebrates > Cnidaria > Coral ... | reverse complement strand
GTGCGTTGGACTGATTGCAGGTCGTGGCTTCGCATTGGGCAAAACAGGAGTTTGCATTGCTGGACAGGGTTCCAACTGGGATTAGGATTGGAAGTGAACAAGCTACCAGTGTCAATCTGACAATATATACTGTATATTTATGTACGTGTATATATATATATATATATATTATATAGTGTAGAAACTCACAGAAAAAACCTTGACCCTCTTGCGCTTCTTGGTCCGGTCTTTTTTATGTTCCATCCCATCGCATCCTTTTTAGGAGCTTCACCGGCGGCGCGAAAAGGTGATGCTCCAGGTGGAGATGTTGAGATTTGGGGAAGATTCTATGGGAATATATGGGAATATACCCTCTGGTAAATAAACATAGACCCTGAAAATCACCAATTTTTAATGGAAACTAGTCTTCCAACCCCTATCTGCCAGGGTCTATGTTAATTTACCAGAGGGTATGGGATTATTTAGGAAAATTCATGAGTTTTTTTTAAAATCAGATGTATTATGAATATTAGTATCATTTATCATAACTTAAACATTTGATGAGATTTAGTAACGAACTATTTAACACTATTTAACTTTCTTAGCCATATTGAGATTCTGGAAGAAAATATGGGATTGTCTGAGGGATTTAGTTCCAAGTGATGGCCATTTCGATTTTTAAAGATGAAGCGGAAATCTTTCGCGATTTAGCCACCAATGAGGATCCAAGCAAGCAGAACTTGCGGAACTGGTTATTTTTCATGGGACAAAATGATGGTAATCCCTTGGGATTGGAGGTGTTCCAGTGGGCAAAGCATGGCATCATATGGCATCAGTTTCTTGAAAGCGTTTCGCTTTACGCTTGGTGGGGACACGCTTTGGACCAGTTGAGGGATCAGTGGGTACAGTGTCGATGTGAGCTGCTATTATCCCTGGATAACTAGGGATGAACTGGGAAGAAAAACATCACCAACAATATTGGGATATTGATGGGCAGAACAAAATCATCAGATTATCCATGACCATTGGTCAACAGATGATCAGCTTTCAATCATCGGCTCTTTTCTAATCAAGGTGAACCAATCTGCTGATTCAAAGACAACAAATGATCCACATTTCAATCCAAATCAATTGACATATTCTCAACAGATCGAGTGTCAAAAGACGTAGAGGGTTTGTACGGTACACTAAAGCTACTAAAGTATACTACATAAAATCCAATGGTTTGAATCAGTTAATCATATGATTGTCCCCTTTTTAACCTGTTTTTTGTTGGCATAGACTCTGATTAAGATTTCCAACACAGCCCCAATGGAAATCCCCGGCCACCAGGCCAAGACCTTTCTGCTGATCAGCTCCCTTCTAGGCTTTGAAGTTGCACAAGGGTGAACTTCCGTGATATGAATAATGTGACATCAAATACAATGACACAGAACAACGAGCAAACAACGAAATACAACGAATGATGAGAGATTTTTTTGTGATTTCAGTGATTTGGATATCACTATTCTAGATTGGATGTAGATTTAAATGGTCATTTCCAACTGACTGGAAATGATTAGGATGATTTGATCAACCATGAAATGGATGATTTGGATATGTCCATTTCATCCACTACCGGCACCGAGTATCATGCCCATTGATGATGGATGTTTCAACCGGTATCATAAGAAGTAGACACTGGGCCATTCCGAATTCCGATGTTCTTTGGCAGTGCCATCAACTGCTCCATTTTGAACCAATCCAACATCCCCCAATTTCTCCTTGCCCTCCACTTTCCATCTGCCAGATGCAGCGAGTGAGGGGACTCAAAGAGATGGCGGGTGAGTTTATAAACCCCATAAACTGCAGCTATATTACACATAAATCACAGTTAACCAAGTAATAAGTCAACTTGGCCATCGAATGGGGGCCTCACCTTAAGGCAAAAGACACTTATTTTGCGAAGAATTCTGGTATGTGAAGGGTACAAGAGTGAAATGACCAATCATATGGGTTTTCTTCAAGTCAATATTCTTGTACATCTACCATCTGGTTATTTAACAGTTTGCCATGGTATAGATGGCCCATAGAAATAGATGGTTTACCGTTCTTAAAAATGGTGGATTTTTCCATGGCTATGTTACATAACCAGAGGGTAGATGGTACCAATAAAGACCAAAGATGACCACAAAAAATTGGTAGCAATCTACCCTCTGGTAATTTGTTACATAGCTATTGAAAATGACCATTGAAATAGTGGATTTTCCCATTAAACATGGTGATTTTCCATAGTTATGTTAAACTACCAGAGGGTATTCACTTTCAAGTCAAACGAAATGGTGGAGTTAAGTAGCTACAAGGGTTTTCCAAGCCGAGCCGGTCTCTATTTTATGTATATATTTTATATACGTATATATATAGATGATATGAATCTATCCCCTTAAAAAGCAAGTCAGTTGCATATCATGATATATAAAGCAAGTCATACAAATAATCATCAATAAAGCAAGTCAGATATATCACAATATATACATAATAGACATGATAATATATCATATATCATATTTTTCACCCTCTTGTGATCTAACATAGCTATGGACAGCGCCATGGCCTTAGGTGAAAGTAGCAGGCCCAGCAATCAGACGCCAGAGCAGTTGCAGGCGGGCTGGGATGTCGTGGTCATTGAAAACAACGAAGGCAGAAAACATGATGAGTAAAACATCAGAAACACCAGCAAAACATCTGTTTACTCAGCTAAAACATCTGTGGTTTACTCAGCTAAAACATCTGTGGTCTATGTTTTCTAAATGTCAAGTGACAGAAAACATGAGAAAACCCAGCTTCTGTTAGATATCTTTCTGGTGAATTCCGAATTCCCCCTGTTAAACATGTGATATCATGTGATATCCTGATATCGCGCGATGCCAAAGTGAAGGCTGGCGAAAATCCTTAAAATTGAACTTGTCCATCCACCCAATTTTTTTCGGGGTTGTTTGGTATTGACCCGTTGGATTTGAACATACCCCATTTCATACACATCAAATGGGCAAATCATTTTCATCTTAAATGGGCACATCCGCAAATTTTCATGCACAGCCATCTAAGTCATTCAAGTCATTCGGGGTTTATATGCCTATTTCTGAAGGCTCAAATTCCTAACGGCGTAAATCCCTATTGAAGTGTCGCTGGTGATCACCGATCCAAGCCGACGTGAGGCTCGATGTCAAGCAGAAGCGAGGCTGAGTCCCCTTCCGCCCCAATGGAGGATTAAATCATCAACCAATAAGCTGGTTGGTGGTTTGGAACATTTTTTCCTGGTTAATCTATGGTTAATCTATGGTTAATCTATGGTTAATCTATGGTTAATAATGGTTAATAATTGGAATAACAATATATCTGGTTGGTGGTTTGGAACATGGCTGGATTATGACTTGCCATATATTGGGAATAATCATCCACACTGACGAACTCATATATATTTTCAGAGGGGTTGAAACCACCAACCAGATAAGGGTTTCATGGGATTTGGGAATTCAGCCAATGGCATGTCTAGTAACTTGGAGGTGGTGCCCCTGAGGTCTTCTCCTTACACCAATGATATACTTAACTTATGTTAACTTAGTTGTACAAAATAAGTTTGTTCTTTGGTGCCATATCGCACCATTTTGGTATGGGACTATTATTAATTATGATATAGCGGGACATCACGAACAATTTTTTATAATGGGGACACAGGCTTTACACTACAGGAATACAATGGGGATTTATGACCAACCATGATCTGGATACAATTGAGATCATCATGGGGTAACATGGGATACCCTCTGGTAAACATGCAAAAAACGATGGAAAATCACAATTTTTAATGGGACAACTCAACTATAAATGGCCGTGTTCAATAGCTATTTTGACATAACCAGAGGGTAATTGGAATTCATGGGACATGTTGTGGGAAAATTGGCCAAGAAAGATTTGGATGAAGATGACGAGCATATTGCTTCACCAAAATGGGTATGTGAATCACGTGGGAAAAAAGGAAGAGATTCACGGACTTAGCTTTGTCCAGAAGTGTGTATATATATGTATATATATGACAAAATGAGATTGTGATGAGGAAATTCTGACACAGCACTGAATTTTGGGTATTACTGTACCCTACTATGCTATGGAAGGGAGCAATCTCCCCTCTGCAACAAGTTATATATGTATATCACCCACCAGAAAATTAATATACCCTCTGGTAATTTAACATACCTATTGAACATCACCATGCTATTAATGGGTAAATCAACTATTTCAATGGCCATTTTCAATAGCAAACTGTTAAATTACCAGAGGGTAGATATGAAAATCCATGGGTTTCCCTCGGAACATGATTGATTTGCAACTGGCGGATTTTCGCGATGTGAATTTACCAGAGGGGGTTTACTTATTGCTGGGGGTACCCCTAAATCATCCATTTCAGTACAGGATCGTGGTTTATAAAGCCCATGAAGTAGTTATATCTACCATGAACCAGAGTTAATTCAGGCAGATACATATAAACCACTTCTATATATCTACCATAAACCACTTATATATATATATATATATCTCAACTGAACGCTATCGCGAAACGAACAAACTTGGGCCCCATCCAGGCTTTTCCATGCGTCCAGGCGTCTCCTGGCCGCACAACGCCTTGTGCCCCTGGAGTGGCGCACCGTGGTGAACCCGACTGGGTGAAAAAGACGGGCTCCGAAAGCTGCGATGATGAAATGGTGAGCAATGGGACAGTTATTGAAAAAAATGTGACATTGCAGCTAACATCAAATGGTGATGATCGTTGGTTGCTTCATCCACTTAAAACATGTAATTTAAGGTGTTACTTTTCGGCAACCAAACGTGGCAGTGGGAAAGACGAGAAAGCCCAGTTCAGGTGCTAAGGAGCGCCAGAAACAGCGATGGAAAGCTTCTGGCAGGACATCACTCAACCATAGCTTCGATTTCCAAATATCACTTAGAAAATCGCAACAGTCAGTCAACACTTGGATTTAACATTAATGTTACAACTGATTTAACTTGGTTTTCCAACATTGATCAGCCATATTAATACTTGGGTTTTCATTTATTTATACTTGGATCTAGTATTTATCTACGATTTATCTCTTGTTTCCGACGAGTTCCGACCTGGGACCTTACAGCCCTACTCAGTGGTGCCCCATGCGGTCCCACTGGATATGCCATGCCGCCATGACATCCGGAATCAGAAAGATAGATAGATAGGTAGGTAGATAGGTAGGTAGGTAGGTAGATAGATAGATAGATAGATAGATGAATAGATAAGATAGAAACACATCTTTTGTTTTCAAATTCCATATAGTTGGAAATTCAAATTTCAAACTATGGGGAAGACAGTCTCCATCCATTCATCCAGTTTTTTTTTTAAGATAGATAGAATAAAATAGATAGACATACCGACAGATAAGTAACCCATTATTATATTATTCTATTCTATCTAAAAAAGTAACCCAATTATATTATCTATTATTATAGATAGATAAGTAACCCAATGACAGATAATATAAGTAACCCATGTATACCACCCATTTCTGGGTCCACCGGGGTCCGCATTTGTCGAAGCCAATTTTCGGCTGGCCGGGATGGTGGAACGCGTGCATACCTCAGGCCGTGATGGGAACGCAGGATGATTTTTGCACTTTCTACTTGGGATGATCCTCCAAGCAATATATGCATATTCAATGGGAATAACTGGATCCAAAATCTGGAGATACCTACCATTGTTTTAAGGCCTTATTTTCAGGGAATATCCCACCAAAATATGGCCAGAAATATGGTACTAACGTACCTCCATTTTAGGATCCTGAAATTCCCATTGATATATATATATATATAGGATGATACAGGTATATATGCATATACACCTGATCATGACTCTGGATTCCAGATGAACATTTCCTCATTCCCTTGACCATCCCACTTGACAAGAACATGTTCTTGGTGCAGTTTCGAAAGTGTAGCACGTAGGCAATCACCCACCAAGAGGTGGGAGTTTACGCGGGTTGTTGAACCCGAAAATTGGGATTCAGCAAATTGGTATTTAACCACAAACATTGGAGAGTTGAACACATGAAAACATAAAGTGCTCCTCACACCCCTAAATTTGAGATGGCACCATAATTTCTTTGGGTCTGGAAAAGGATTTCCTAGGATTCTGATATTGCATATGGCCATAAGTCTAGGTTCCATGTTGAATCTCAGAGTTCTACGACCTGCTTTGAACGACAGGCCCATGTGACGTGTGACAGCAGACGACAGTGACGACTTGAACGGATGGAGGCCTAATTAGACCGTTTAAATGGGGGGGTTACCATTTAAATATCAGATTATGACTATTGGGGCGAGTGCCCACCTGGTTCATAAACCCTGGTTTTTAAAGTGGGTTGACATCTGTTGACATACATATGGCATATGGTCTGGGCACGTCGTGACCGAAGCCTGGTTCATCTTCCCCTGAAACTGGCTAAACTTTTCGGGTGAAATATGATAGTTTACCTAGATATGGTTGATATTGATATACTGTATGTCTACATATTATACATATATATATAATGTATGTATATATATATATAATGTATGTATATATATATAATGTATGTATATATATAATGTATGTATATATATAATGTATGTATATATATATATATATATGTATAGGCAGGTAGACAAAAATGAGATACAAGAGAAGATAGGATAGGATCAGATCAGAGAAACACATACTTTTCGGATTAATTTTTGGGGGGCATCCCCCCCCGCGCAATGGAATCACAGGTAGTTTTTTCTGCTCGTCTTGGTGATACCGATCCACATGAGTTTGTCTGAAAATAGGATATCGCCAGTTCCCAATGGATGATTATGACAATTTTCCTTATTAAAATGGCTATTGGTGGATATCCATGGATATCCCAAACAAGTTCGGAGACAAACTCCACCACCTTTCTGACTGCAGGCTGAAAACACTTTCCAGGGCGGCCCTGTGCTCGTGAATGGCATACAACGCACGCTTCAGGTGTGTGTTGTTTTGCTGCCTTTGTGTAGGGTTTGGTGAGCTGACGATCGCTTGGAGCAGCCCCAACAGTGTCAATTTTGTTGGTTGGATCCCAAATCATATCTTCATCAATGGTTGTTTGATGTTGTTTGTATATCCCACTAATTTTTAGATCTCAGCCATTTATCCCATGAACATCTCTGATTTTACTGGCTTAACTCATGATCCTCAGTGTTCTTTTTCCCTCTCTTTCCCACTCTCAATTTCACCAAGAATGTTGGTTGTACCCTCTAGTAATTTAACATAGCTATTGAAAATGGCCATTTATAGTGGATTTTCCCAAAAAAAATGGTGATTTTCCATAGCTATTTTGACATAACCAGAGGGTATCCCTATCATTTGATGGTGAACTGACGACATCCCCATGAAATCCCCAGGTTAGCAACGTGTTCGTTGCAGGACGAGGACCGCTTCAACCCGCGCTTCAAACCTCTGCTGCCGGAGGAGGACGAGGTGCTTTGTGATTTTCGTGGGAAAGTCATGGGAAAGTCATGGGCATTTTATGGTTTCCATAGTGTTTCCATAGCTATGTTAGTTGCAAGTTTTTCCCCGAGCCAGTGCTATACGAATCAACCTGCATTTATAGAGGATTTTCCATTGATGAATAGTGTAGCTATGTTAAATTACCAGAGAGTATATGGGGTTATATATATAAATAAATATATATGGACCTATAAACATCTATAAACTATAAAGCACTTGCGATGTGGTGGATGCACATCAAAGTAGATAATCAGATAGGCAACAGCTGTTTTGTTTGTTTTTTCGGTAGGCGAATTGGATTGGTGTATGGGGGGATATATCTACAGTTGAACCCAATCTTGGAATTGGTACATATGCATATATACCCCATAGATCCCTTAGAATTATAGGCTAGGGTTTATGGAGATAAATCCCATGGTTACTACCGCGTTTATGGATGAATCGTTTATAAAGAAACTTAGAGTTAGAACCACAGAGGCCAACATGTTAGGGGGTTGAGCGATTTTTCCGTGCGGAATCTGTCCAAAATGCTGGTTGTTGTTGGCCAGACCCCATAAGGTGCCTGTGAATCTGAGATATTCACTGCAATGATCACATTGAATCCAATGAATTCTTGGGATACTCCAATGATCTGACATGAAAAAGGGGATCCAACAAGATCAGAGATGGGCATGTGTGGGTCAAACCCGATCAAGCATGTCATTCCATATTATATATACAGTGTATACATATATATTAATATTATTATAATTGTTATTATTCTTATAATCATGATAATAATTATTATCATTATATTATCATTAATATGATATTATATATATATGAAATATCATGGGAATTTCACAGGATTTCACAAGGTGATGTTTTTAACTGTTACACGAGGAGCGAAACATCGAAGTCCAGGATACCACCCTCCAGCGCCATGAAGTGCCACCGGGGTCACTCACCCACCCGAAAATATTGACTGATCTACCAGCATTTCCCACGAATATTCCACATTTTGTAGGTCGAAATATATACCATACAATTAAGTCTCAAATTGCACTTGGTTTCAGGTTCCAGTCTTCGTTGTTTTTTTGTTTTGCTTTAAACTCAGCCTTTTTTACTGTAATAGATTCACCCTCCTGTAAATTAACATATATAGATGTTTGATAGGGCTTTCGACATTTTTTTGTTTCTTTACCCCAGGATAAATCGCATTTTTTTCCCGCAGAATGGCCCCAAGATAGCTAAGTTGAGATATCAGTTGATATAAGTGGCTTAACTATGGTTTTTGGCAGATATAACTATAGTTGATGGGCTTTATAAAACCAACTTATAAGTGGGGGGGCACCATCCTGTGGTAAATTACCACTTTCCGAGCCAGGCATGGAAAGAGTTGATCAAGTGCGGCGGTGCTGGCGAGGTGTCGTGGTGGGGTGCATGGCTGCATATGGGGCTGAAAAGGGGACTTATAACTTGGTATAACTTGGTGAATTCGTCTGGATCCTGGGTTTAGGGGGGATACGAACTGGTTAAAGGAAACCATCCAGTCAGTTCACATAGATCTGGGTAAATTATAGTGACCTCACGTGGTAACCTTGGAAAATCTTGGTTGGATTACGCAGAGATTCTCCCAATATCGCCGAAGGAATTTGGGGTTAGTGGATGAGACTTTACCCAGAAATCTGGCTGCATACGGGTTATAGATCTGGGAACATTAATGCGTATATACCAACATGTTCCCAGATCTATATATAACCATATATAACCTATATAGGCTATATATTGTAGATCTATTTATAATGCATTATATATACCTATATGTATTATTATGTATTGATACCAACATGATATATTCCATATATCTCCGTTTAGATGAGTGGTTTGTGGCTGATACACAACTTCGTAAATCGGTGCACCTGTGAGTGCTTCAAATCCCAAACAACTGTGTTCTGTTAAAAAAGACTTACGCTATTCATGCAGGATCGTTTCTGCATGGAACGTTCACTAGGGTAGCAGGGTTTGGGATGCCGAAATCATGAAAACATCTTGGGAACATCAGCAACAATACTGTACCTTGTGAATGAAGAAGAGCCATGGTGGTCTGATATGGTTTGCGACATGATGCAGAGAAGTGGGAGTTGACGAACAGTCAAAGGAATGCTTCGGTGATGCAAACAACACCCGTCGCTAGTTACATGTGTGTGGGTTGCCGGGCATCAAATTTTGACCCACACCATGACAAAGAGCAGCATAGACATGACGAGCAATCAAAATTTGAAGCTAAGCCGGCTTGTCCAGAATTGAGTTTGCCTGAAAAATGAGGTATCCCTGAATCCATCATTTTCCCATTATTGGCAGAGCTTAAAATGGAAGTTGAATTCCCCAATTTAAGACACACCCTGAAATGAGGGAGGTTCCTTTCCCAGCAGTTGATGTCTTTCCCGCTCGCGCAATCGCGCAGTCGAATATGACACGGTGGATGACTTGGGGTGATCAATTTTAGGACATACAAATGCTAGCTAGATTTTCTGAACACTAAATCAAGTCATATTACCTAATACATGCTAGATGCTAACCTACCCTCCTGTGTTATCAAACATGGCTGGAAAGTCCTGGAAAGTCCTGGAACTAACGAACTAAATGGAGCCTTCGCTGGCTGGGAAAGCCATCGATTTTTCGCTGGGATTTTCCATTGCGAAGGGTATATGGGATCCATGGGATCCCAAAAATTCATGGGATTCTCCAAAACCAATCCTGATCCCAAAAATCGTCCAACATTATCCCTTGGACATGTTCCATTGTTATCCCATCCAATCCCATCCAATCCCATCATGATCCTTCCCTCAGCCTATTCATGGCAGGAACCACCCATGGAAAATAGATGGATTAGATGGCTCTGTCTGAATATGTTTTTTTTTTTCTCTCCCGCTATTTTTTTTATAGAGACAACGATGATTCACCATGAACAATTGGGGTTTTCCATGGTTTTCCCAGCATTTTCAGGCCGCGGCACCATGAGATCCATGAAACCAGGTGGCAGACACGGCAGAACAACAAGCGAAGCGCTATGAGACGGCCAATGAAAGGTCGCCCGAGTGGGGGCCTAAGATTAGGAGTCTGCTAAAAAGGTAGGTCTTGGGGGGATTTGAATGGGATGTTGTGAACTTTTATATCATGGGATTTTGATGGGATTTTAATGGGACTTTGACTAAAAATCAGATCCCAATGGGGTAAAAAATGCAGATTTCATGGGCCCTTGGTGGGGAATTGCCTAATTGTGTGTCTGACGTGTCAGTGTTTTGCCTCAAAATGTGGAAGCCCATGGACCATGGTGAAAAAAAAGCCGGATGTTCCCAAGTAGGAAACCCAGTTGTAGATCATTTAACTGGAGACGTTCATATTTACCAGCTTACCCATGGAACAAAAACAGGATCTTCGAAGGCCAGGGTTTTTTTCGGTAGAACCTTGGAGTTGGATGGCTTATTCATCTAGTTTTTCTACATTGGAGGGTATCATAAAACCACTGGGAAGCCCGAAGAAAACCTGCTTCAACTTGGGAATTTGTCAACCTCGGCTTGAGTTACTTTAGTCTAAAGCACAGCTATGGCTCAATTCCAAACATCAAAGCCCATTTTGCAGAGGTAACTTCCTCAGCAAAACCAAGGACACATCCCGGTCTTGAGGAGTTCTGCTATGGAACTCCCGACGTGTGATCCTCGGAGACGATATTTTTGGCGAGAGGAAGTCTGTTGTTAGTGGTGTTAATGTTGTTTGTCCATCTGGAACAAGAAGAAGAAGAAGAAGAAGAAGAAGAAGCCAAAGAAAAAGAACACTGATAATAGGTTTTTCCATTCCCATTCGGCATTGTTGAAGAATTAAGCCATGTCTTTTGTTAAGGCGATTTTTTCCACAAAGATGGTGATGATGAGATTCGGGCCTGAAGAGGCAATGTTTTCGAGCATGGCATGATGATTTATGGGAATCACGGGTGATTTTGTCGGATTTAACGGGATATTTTTTGGGGGATATCATGGGATATTTTTGTGGGTTTGACTGAACATGGGGTATACCCCCCAAAAAGAGGAAACTTCATGGGGAAACTCATGATGAACCAGTGGATTTTGGGATATCCTATTATCAGACAAACCCTTATTTCTGGCGAAATGAAGCACTTGATCAAGAGCAACAGCTTGCATCTGGGTAATTTATAAAGACCTCACTGCGAGCTGGAATCATGGTTCAGGGAAATCATCCCCATTGGTGGCCTTAATTCAGTCAAAATTTCAAACAAAAACCACTGGGCACTCGATTGCTGGCTCAAGTTTCTCTACGGCGAAAATCCGAACACCAAGATATGCTGCAGGCGTAAGGAGAAAGTTGTGGTCTGACATGGTTTGAGGGTTTGACCAGTACAATTTGTGATGGTCTTTTGGCAGCGCCGAATATTTGAGTCTCATTTTGCTCAGCTCTGTTGTTTCACTTTGGTCAAACTCGCTATGAAAATCATAGGCGGAACTGGAACAAGTCGAAGAAGTTGCGAAGACCAACAAAATTCATGGATATCTAAATATCTATGGTGTTTTTTTCCAGAGAAGCCATGAATTTTGATGATTTTGATGCCAAAAACCCTGAAGTCTCCAGCATATTCTACCCGTAGATATGGTGCTTATCCGTCAGCTTGAATCATCCTATCATCCATTTAGGGGATGATTGGATTCAACACATCTGAATGGCATTTATCTGATATACATATATATATATATATACATACATATATACATGTATGAAATTATCGAAGAGAAAGAGCCTCTGAATGCAATCCAAGTCAGAAACGTCCGTCTTCGCACCATGGGCAACTTGGAGCTCTTGAAGGGCACAGCGGCGGTGAGTTTGCTGATCATCGCCATTCTGGGTGGTGCGCGAGGGCGGTGGGGCGAGGGGGTTGGGTGACAAAATGCTGGTTTCTGCCTGGGATTTGATGGGGATTTAATGGGATTCAATGGGATTTTTATGACCAACTTGGATCCAGTTAGTAACTTCAAACTTCATAATTAGTTGATTAGTACCTGGGGTTCAAACACAGCGTTGGGGGGTGCAACCTTGAATTTCACTGCATAGAATTAGTATATAACCAACCAAAGATGAGGATTTAACTTGGAAAAAAGATCATCATAGCCAACTTTAAAGGGGTCTGGGCCATTGAGAACATGGGGAAATTATCACTTTGAAAAGGAGGGTTGAACTAAGAAAACATGTCATTTCACCCAACATTGGTGCTTTGACATGGTTTGAATCATGTAAGACTTTAAGACGTAGGATTTGGCTAACAGAACTTGCAAGAATCGGGAGTTCTGCAGAAAAGGTCGATGTTCCCTTCATGAGGACAGTGATTTGACCCAGAAAAAGAGGCAGCAAGTGAAACTAGGCCTTGAAGCAACAACCAGTAGGACACCCGTTTTGCCGAACGAAATCGGATGCATCCAGTAGGTACTTTGACAGATTCTGCATAATTCGGTGCAAAACTTGATATGTACAAGGTAAAACCCCTTAGTTTTCTTGGTAAAGCCAACTAGTTCGTGACAGATCCCCCTGAACCATGGAATCCTCCAGGCTTCCTGCCATTGCACCTGCATCATGCACGGGTGAACCAGGACACCGTCCTCGTCCCAGTCAGATGTGGTTTCATCTCCGTCATGAAAAACCATGGTGACCTGGGGATGTTTGATACTGAGAAGGGATTCATACTTGGTGGCTCATCCCCTTAGTAAGTGGGCTATAATCCCAGTTATAAGTGGATTAACCCTACTTATCTCATTTATAACTGGGGTTATAACCCACTTACTAAGTGGGATGAGCCACCAAGTAGTGGTCAATTATGGTGAATATCCCACCTGTCGCAATGGTTTCAGTCATGTCCATTCATGATTGCGAATCTATCCACTCATGAGAATGTTTCAATCACTAATGACATTGGTTAATCATATGGATACAACCACCATAATATGTCCTCGATTCTTAGAATTCTTTCACTTGTAGACATATATCTACTTAACTTATGACATCTTATGACCCTTGGTTGAACCATGTCATTTCTATTTCATGATCATATTCCCGTGATATCCACAGGCACTCCATTGGAAAACTGGGGGATCCGGGATCCGGATGCAGGAGACGCTGCGGCGCTGCAATGGCATGGCGGGTGGCGTTCTTTTGGCTGCAGCCTTGGTGCACCTCTTGCCGGATGCTCAAGAGGTGCCATGGTGCCCCGATGAATCCTGCAGGTAGGTTTTAAGTATGGAAAATAGCAATGTTATTTAAGATGGATACCATCTATTTTTAAGCTGATTTTTCAGTGGATCTGATACCATCTATTTTCAAGCTGATTTTAAAGAAAGGATCTGTTTTCAATCATTCATTGATATTTACTGAAACCATTGCGACAGGTGGATATTCACCAATAATAAGAGCTGTGAATCCCATCCCCATAGTTTCAAACACCCCGGAAACCATGGTTTCGTAGGGGATGAAAGCACATCTGACTGGGACCATGGAGTGGGGGTGTTTTTTCCGAACGGGGGATGGGATTCTGAACTGAGCCATGATTCCGATACTGCACTCAACCAGTATGTCACAGGATTGGACAAGGGTATTTTTCATGCCTTAATGTTGATTTGAGTGATTTGAGCAAAAAAATGGGATGTAACCAGGAAAAAGATTGATCTAAGCGGCGAAAATGGGGATTCAACAAGTAAAAATGCTGACTAACCAGCAAAAACGAAGATTTAACAAGGACGTATTGGGACATAGCTAGCAAAAGCGATGATTGAATTAGGTTGGGATCGATCGAACGTGGGATTTTTCCCCAAACAGTGTACTGTTAGAGGTTCTTACTGCTTTCTTAAGGTGTCCGCCTTAGTGTTGGATGGTGTGTCCACCTTCCCGAGGGTCTTGTCTCCCCTTATCTCCCCTTGTCTCCCTTCTTGTTTCCCTTTGTTGGATGGTTTGTCCGCCTTCCCGAGGTCTTGTCTCCTTTTTGTGTCCTGTTGGACGGTGTGTCCCCCTTCCGAAGGTCTTGTCTCCCCTTGTCTCCCATTGTCTCCCCACATTTGTGCCTGTGTTGGATGGTTGTCCGCCTTCCCGGTCTCCTAGCTCGTCTCCCAGCTTGTCTTCCTTCTTGTCTCCCAGCTTGTCTCCCAACTTGTCTTTCTTCTTGTTTCCCTTTGTGGCGGGTGGTCTGATTTTGCATTTTTTTTCAAACAGTGTACTGTTAGGGGTTCTTAAGGCTTTCTTAAGGTGTCCGCCTGGGTGTTGGATGGTGTGCCTTCCAGAGGTCTTGTCTCCTATCTTGTCGCCCAATTTGTCTTTCTTTTTGTTTCCCTTTGTGGCGGGTGGTCTCATTTTGCATTTTTGCCCAAACAGTGTGTGGTTAGGGGTTCGTAATGCTTTCTCATGTCATGTGTTTGACCCTGTTCCTCAAAAACACGTCTTGAATCCACCCACTGTTTGGGGTCTACGGTGGTGTAATTCATTATATGTGTTGATTTTCCTATTGGTCAATTGATTCGATTTTTTGCACCAAAGAGGGACCAAAGATTCTTTGAAAGTTAGCATGAAGCCTGAAAAATTGCTGTGGGGTCCAGTGTTTCGATTTGGCAGGTCTCCTGTTTAGTCAGGGGATTATACTATTATACTACCCATTATACTACATATACTACCCTATATATATATATTGATTGAAGATTATCATTTTAATTTCATGTTCATTTTTTTGACGAACTAAGTGATGCTGCTTGAGGATGCTGAAAAGGAACGAACATGGTTTACCTCTGAGCGGGCCCGCGAAAAAACTCTGCTGTTTTCTTTCCTCATTTTCTACATGACTGGCAATTCCCCAGCAATGGGAGGACGCACCCGATTTTTTTTCACTCTACCACATGTGATTAACTAAGTTGGACAGCTGGAGATGGACCAGGTAAAGATGATCGCATGCATCTCTGTCAGAATTTCTAGCCTAAATGAGGGCTAACCTCCCTGTGCTGGTAGGAACTCATTCCCCTTGCTCATTGAATAGCTCTGAGTGGTGATTTTTAGGATCTGAAACCAGCCGTATCCGTTTGGGGGTCCCCACTAAATGTTGGTCTAATTTCGATGATTTGGTGCTACCCCCCATTTTAGGAAGCCTCCGTATGGTGTCTGATTTCGAAGGGGTATGGTGAGTCTATGGCATCTATGGTATACTGCATTTGAGAATCAATTGAAAGTGGAGGTGCCCAATGTGGTATGTCACCATACTTTTCACCATAATGGTATATACTTATATAGCATGTGAATACATCAATGTCAAATATACATTAGATATACCACAATGTGATCCATTCACCATAATGTCAAATAACCCCCAAAGCAAGCACTGTTGCCACGGATTGGATCTATGGATTTTCTTTCATTTTCGGGTACCGAAATTTGGGTGCATCATTTGATGAAGATGTTACGATGGGATATGATGGGATTATGAAATATAGATCTATATGAATAGACTAATATATATATATAGATGTATGTATGTATACATATATACAGAAATATATATATATATAACATACGCACATTGTATATATATATATACATAAACATAATGGTGAGTAAGCATGGTCAGTTCAGCCATTTCTTTCTCGGCCCCGGCCCAAGCAACAGGCCTTACATGCCGCATCCGTGCGGCTGAAGGAACTCTTCACCACCACGGTGCGCGAAATCAGTGGGGGCTTTCGGGCGAACTGGACAGATGTGTGTAGAATCCTATATCGATAGAAACGAAGTACAGGTATACAAAACCAAGTACAGGTATACATATACCTTATATATACACAGTATACAGTATGTATATATATATAT
>Ga0126342_10010692_pt1 | contig 16429 bp, 16 predicted proteins | sample Cyp1metagenome_FD_92528 | JGI IMG/M metagenome (GOLD analysis project Ga0126342, IMG submission 92528) | Coral microbial communities from Lord Howe Island, Old Settlement Bay, Australia - Cyphastrea 1 metagenome | ecosystem: Host-associated > Invertebrates > Cnidaria > Coral ... | reverse complement strand
GCATGTATGCATGTATGCATGTATGCATGTATGCATGTATGCATGTATGCATGTATGCATGTATGTATGTATGTATGTATATACGCATATTATATATATACATGTACATATATGCATAGATGAATGTATTTATGTATATATATATATATGTATGTATATATATAATATATATATATATATATATATGCACATGTATATATATATATATATATGCACATGTATGTGTATATGTGTATATATATATATATGTACATATATGTGTATATGAATATATATATAGCTATATCTAAGATTTTTACTATAATTATGGATACTTATCATAAACACCAGAAGTTGAAGCAAACTTAGGTTGACATGGCATAGACATTTTTTTTACTCACCAACTTGATCCAAATCGATCGGATGGTTGAATCATGACCATGACCAACAATGACCAACCATGATTTTTGGGGGTCCATTCATACCCCAGTTTTGAGCTTTATTTCTCTGACAGGATTGAGAAGGAGGTTCATTGAAAAAGATAGATCAGAAGATCAGCAAAACGGGTGTACTTTTAGCTACTTTCGTTTTTTTTATCCGATTTATGGTGCCCAGTTTTAAGTTGGTTTAGTGAAACACCCCATTGACCAACTAGATGTATTTACCCCAAACCCAGAGGGATCATTTTTACTAGACGGATCATCCTGAGCTGAACATCTTCACCGGTTTTCCCCATGGATTTTCCTATGATTTTTCCATGGGGCTTTACATTGGGAATTGGTTGCTACCTGCAATCCGCGGTGAAAAAGCCATGGTTTCTTCGAGCTGGAACATGTTGCTCTTCCATGATCTACCGATGACTGGTGGTTCCCATCCAAACTAAGATATAGTGTACGCTGCCAAACAGGGGGCTGGAAGATTCCTTTCCCCCAAAACATTTACTATTTTCAGGGTCTACATATCTTAATTTACTGGTGCTTAGGATTAGCAGTAAACCAAAAAAAAGTCTGGATACGATTGCACAAACCACCCATCCTTCGGTCATGGGTCTAACCCCTGGCGCCCTGTTGAAGTCAAAATAGCTGAGGTTTATCAGGGGTTGGTATTGATGTCCTTTTTTTGTGAATTTGTTTCACACATGACTGTAAAGTCTCTGTTAGAGATTATGTTCCCAAATGTTTTGGGTGATGTTGAATGATATACCCTCTGGTTATGACTAACATAGCCATGGTATAGATGGCCCATAGAAATAGATGGTTTACCGAACTTAGAAATGGCTATGTTGGACATAACCAGATGGTAGGACATTTGCCAAGCCCCGTTGATAGATGTTCATCCCCCAATATCAATTGATAGGTCCTATCGATCCATGGCTGACAGGGACTACTGGACCAGCTCCCCAAGAAACCCAAGGAGCGACTGGCTGATTCAGTGTCACGTGGGAAATTTTTGGCTGAAAAGAACTGGCATCAGATTTTGGAACTCGGTTTACCATGACTTTTCGCCAAAAAAAACATAGTTTCTTCGTTTACCATAGGACTTTTCCCAGCAAACATGGACTTTTCACATTCGGTACCTGATGTCCAGGGAACCTGCGAGCCGGTTAGCTGATGAGCTGGGAGCCGCTGGTTAGCTGGTCCCAATGGATGATATCCCGCTAACTAAACAGCAAAGGTTCAGCAAAGGTTCTAGCAACAATTAACAAAGATGACTAACAGTTTGCCATGGATTTTATCACCATGCTATTAATAGATAAACCATCTATTTCGATTAGGGCCATTTCCCAATTAACAAAGATTAACAAAGATTGAATGATGATTGTTTAATGACGATGAATTGCTTTGTTAATGATCTGGTTGGTGGTTTCAAACATGACTGGATTATTTTCCATAATATATGGGATAATAATCCTTCCCATTGACGAACTCATATTTTTCAATGTGTTTTTTTAAACCACCAACCAGTGATGATTGTTGATGATTTTCATGGGCCTAAAAAGATTATCTGGCGCCAGAAACTGCGCTGGGTTGGTTTTCTGCCTCTGACCACGAAGAAAACCAGGTTCTGTAGTAACAGTTACTGAAAGCCAAGATTTTCAGGACATCTCCGCCATTTTCTCCAACAACTTCCACATATTCTCCGAAAAAACGGCATCAGTAAATCAACACAAACATGGAACACCCGCCAAAGGTCACACTTTCCTTGGCTTTCACCCATGATCATTCTGTGAATTTACGGGGGGTAAGTTTCCAGGCCACCAAATCACCAAGTGGTTTTTTGTTTGTGCCCTGTACTAACCATATTCTATTGTTATCATTATCTTGACCTATATGACCTGTATGTATATCATACTATATCATACCCTTCAGCACCCCCACTTGCTTTGATTTTATCACCAAAGAAACGACATTGTTGGATAGAATATTTGCCATATGGCCTGATCATCTTAGTATCACATACTATACTCATCCTTTATCCTCTTGTACGATGATCACTTACAGTAATGCTGGATTCACCGCCATAGTCACCATCCCCACGTCATGAATCAACGGGGGGCCGGCGTTTGGTCGTAGGCTTCGCAGCGGAGCTCGGTGGTGATCTGCTTCAACACCGCGCTGTCCGCGTTGCACAACGCCACGCAGTGGCGTTTGGCGCTGCAGCTGCTACGACGCTTTGATGAGGAGCAGCTGACCCCCACGGTGCACCGGTTGGGATTCCGGCTGGGTACCAAACAAAAAGCGGGGAAACCTGGTGAAGTGATCATGGGAATGTAGATGTCGTGTTTTTGTAACCATGAGATGTTTTATTTTGGTTAAGTGTGGATTTATACTTTATGTTAGTTTATGGCCATTTGCAAATGGTGAACATGGGTATGGTTGGAGTATCAGTGCTGAGCAACCGGGATGAGTTCTTTTTCTGCTTTATATGTAGACAATTGTAGACACAATTTCTCTTGCTGCTCCCATTATCATTACCATTACTGTTACTACTCTTAGTCTTACTCTTAGTCTTACTCCTAGTCTTACTCTTAGTCTTACTCTTAGTCTTACTCTTAGTCCTACTCTTCCTACTCTTCCTGCTACAACAGCAACAGCAACAACAACAACCACCACCACCACCACCACCACCACTACTCCTCTCCTGCTACTATATCCATTATCTATCCATTATCTATCCATTATCTATCCATTATCTATCCATTATCTATCCATTATCTATCCAATCTACCCTATCTATCCTATCTATCCTATCTACCCTACCTATCCAATCTATCCTATCTATCCTATCTAGCCTATCTAGCCTATCTACTCTATCTATCCTATCTATCCTATCTATCCTATTATTCTATCTATCTAGTCTTATCTAATCTTATCTAATCTTATCTAATCTTATCTTATCTAATCTGATCTAATCTGATCTAATCTTATCTAATCTAATCTTATCTAATCTTATCTAATCTTATCTAATCTTATCTAATCTTATCTAATCTTATCTAATCTTATCTAATCCTATCTATCTATCTAGCTATCTATCTAGCTATCTATCTATCTATCTACCTACCTACCTATCTATCTATCTATCTATCCATCCATCTATCTATCTATCTATCTAGTTAATCCAATCTAATTAATCCAATCTATCGATCTATCTATCGATCTATCGATCTATCGATCTATCTATCGATCTATCTATCTATCTATCTAATCCTATCTATCTAATCCTATCTATCTAATCCTATCTATCTAATCCTATCTATCTAATCCTATCTATCTAGTCCTATCTATCTAGGCCTATCTATCTAAGCCTATCTATCTAATCCTATCTATCTAATCGTATCTATCTAATCCTATCTATCTAATCCTATCTATCTAATCCTATCTATCTAATCCTATCTATCTATCTATCTATCTGTCTAATCCTATCTATCTGATCCTATCTATCTATCTATCTATCTGTCTAATCCTATCTATCTGATCCTAGCTATCTAATCCTATCTAATCCTATCTATCTATCTATCTATCTGTCTGTCTGTCAATCTATCTCTCTATCTCTCTATCTATCTTTTTTCTTTCTGTCTGTCTGTCTTTCTTTCTTTCTTTCTTTCTTTCTTGCTTTCTCTCTTATCTGTCTATCTATCTATCTATCTGTCTGTCTGTCTGTCTGTCTGTCTGTCTATCTGCAAGTTTGAATACGAAGCTATTCTGCGAGACTTCCTCAATGTTTGAACTTCACAACATCGAAAACGCAGCAATCCCCGAGAGTACCTCAATGTTTTAAGTTGACAACGTCAAAAGCGAAGCTGCGAGACTTCCTCAATTTTGAAGTTGGCCACATCAAAAACGAAGCAATTCTGGGAAACTTCCTTCAATAATGGAAAGTTAGCTGACGGCCTCGTACCAATGCGTCTTGCGATTTTTTCCAGTCCATGTGTCTAAAGCATTGCGCCTGCCACGAAAAAGTGAGGCCAGGTCATACGAAATGCTGCACCTGTCACACAAAATCATCTTCCCAAACCTGAAGATCTGATGCTGCAAAATGCAACCCCTCTCAGGAAATGAGCGCCCTGACCTCCTAACATCTCTGATGAACATGTCTCTTGTACTGTGCTTGCCACGGACAATGCATCTTTCCAGATCCTCTTCAAATAACCCACGCCTGCCAACGCTTTTGGAACTGCTACAAAACCTGCACGTTTTGCTAATTTTTGAAAGGTGCGCAATCCCTGCGCCTGCCACGTAAAACGATCTGAACGTCCAAAAGCGGTCTGAACATGTTGTGCTTTTAACATTTTGACTTGGAAATGTGCTTCGCGCCACTACGACGTGCACTTTTTCGACATCTCAACTTCCGAACATGAGGTGTTTTTTTACATTTTTACTTCGAAATCTGCTTCGTGCCACAACGGCGTGCACTTTTTCGACATCTCAACTTCCAAAAGTGCTCCGAACCTGGTGTGTTTTGCACATTTTGACTTCGAAATGTGCTTCGTGCCACAACGGCGTCCACTTTTTCGACATCTCAATTCCTCAAAGTGGTCCGAAGCTAACATGTTTTGTACATTTTGACTTTGACACGTGCTTCGCGCCACAATGGCGTGCAATTTTCATTTTTCATCTGGCCAGATGGCTCCGCGCCCGCCGCTTTGGCGAGCCTACTTTTCGACCTTCCGGAGCCACAAATCATTGGAACAACTTTTCTACCTTTTCGCGCACCTGTATCTTCTTCTCTTCTCTTCTCTTCTCTTCTCTGACTCTTCCCACCTCTGCTTTTCCATCTGTCAATATGGTCAGAAATTTGACTTCTAAACTTCCTTCGAACACGATAATGCACATTACTAAGTACTATATTCATTCAGCTGTTTTCGCAGGTCATCAGCTGGAACAGCACCATGTCCGCCTGCGAGCGCGCGCAGCAGTGGCAGATGTGCCTGGAGCTGCTGCGAGAGATGCGGCAGGATGCTGCTGTCTTCGGGGACGAGCCGGGGCCGGGGTTAGCAACAGACTGCGTGGTTTTATTGTTAAAAACCGGCAAAGGATGGTAGTTAGTGGTTTCACCAGGAAAAATGGTGGTTTCACCAGCAAAAACCATGGTTGAACCGGCAGGAATTGTGGTTTGAACATCAATAAAATGCTGATTCATGCGACAGAAAACGAGGATGCAACCAACAAACATGGTGGTCTAACCAATGAAAGTATTGGGATTTTCACACCATTAACAGCACGGTTTTTTCTCCTTCCAGAAACTGATAGGCAGAGATTGGGGTATTAATAGAATATTTGTTGGCCTTGTGGTGGATATAGCTACAGTTGAATAGTTTTCTAAACCAATAAACATAACTGAGCGGGCCCCACGTAATGTACGGGACCCTAGATTGATAGGGGTTTGGATATTCCAGCAAGAAACCAACCACTTTCTGTCCGAAAACCATGACCTGACCCACACCCAGAAGAGCACCCACATGAAAGTACATTGCCCTTTTTCTGGCCTATTCTTTTGGGAAATTCCGTGAGATCTAGAATTTGAAGGGAACTTGCATAGTTTTGGTACCTCCAATTTAGGTGGCTGAATTTCCCCCTAATTGCGCGTTCTAAGAGAAAACGATATGAATTGGGCCCACAAAATTGCGGCATCTGCGCCCGAATTACCTGCAAACATGGAATGAATAAGCAACGCACATTGGGATTTCACAAGCAAAAATGGGATGCTATGGCCATAGTACTGCAGCTGCTTGAAACTAGCATGGTTGCGATTTGAGCCGTTTCTGATGGCCATTGCTGCGTCTGTTTAGTCCTATTAAGTACTACCATGAAAAAAAAGGATGCGGATTGGGATCGATGAAAGTTTGTGCATCTCATAGTAGAGTTGCTCTATCTCATTGTATTCCCGTGATGTTTCCATGATATTTCCATGATATCCCCAATCATGTGGGTAAACCCAATGCCATTTTTACCATCCCCAGTCGTCATCACCATGGCTTTATGGGTGGTGTAAACCATCCCCCAAACGGTTGTGGCAGCCAGGTGGATGCCACATGAAGAAATTAAAGGTTATGTGTTTATTGTTTTAACCGTATTAACTATATTACGGAGATATCTAATATTATATTGATAACCTATAATGATACTGATATGTTAAACCTTAATGATAACCTATATATTGATAACCTATATATTATATATTGATACATAGTATATATTAACCCATATTATATCTTATGTTTTCACTTTCTGCAGTTTCTTCGTGTTGAGTCTCCTGGTTCGAGTCTGTCTCAGAACCAGATCGAACCAGGAGGTGTCGCCGACGATGCTTAGTTTTAATGTGGCCATCAACTCGTGTCAACAGGCGTGGCGCTCACCGGCCTCACCTTTTTCTCCATTTCTTGAGGGTGAAATGTCGATGAAATCCGTATGAAATATTGTCATATTGTCATATTATGAAATTGGCTGGTTTTATATGAGCTATTATGAAGGTGAATGTTGAAACCATCAGAATGAAATATTTTTTTATTATATCATATAATCAAATATCATCATATATGCCAGAAAACACCCCCATTCAACCACCATGAAACTGTGGGTTAAATCTCTATGAAATCTCCATGTAACCGCATATAAGTACCATATGACATCGCCATTTCTGTAGGTCAAATCCCTTTGACATTCCAGATTCGGCTGTGAAAAACAGGTGGCCGGATGGCCGTGTGCCTTGAAATTGCTGGAGGAAGCCAAAGAGTTACAGCTTTCTCCTGTCCCTTGGGAGAGGTGGGAGAAGGTCAGATGAGTCACTGGGATTGATGGAATATATAAATAACTAACTAACTAACTAAATAAATAAATAAACACATAAATGAATACATAAATAAATAAATAGATAAATAAATTTAATATATATATATAATTATATATATATAATGTACATGAGCTATTAAACATACCTTGGTTGATGGGTAATTGAATCGAGATATACTACCTGGGTTATCACGAAAACTCCCATCGTTTGAGTAACAGAGGGATAAAACATGGGATATGATGGGGGATGTCATGGGATTTAACTAAGCAACTAATGATGATGGGATGGGGATGATGAAACATCGTTCAACACTCCTTTTCAGGTTGCTTTGATTCTGTGGGATAACACCAACCAATATTAATTGGGGAGTACCCTCTGGTAAACTAACATAGCTATTGAAAATGGCCATTTAAAGTGGATTTTCCCATTAAAAATGGTGATTTTCCATAGTTATGTTAGTTTACCAGAGGGTATCATACTCCACGAACTGACAAATCCGTTCTGAACCAGCCAGTATTTTATAAAATGACAGAGGGTGAAGTTTGAGACCCATCTCAGATCTGGACACATCGGAGATTCGACCGATAAGGTGAAGCATTCAAGGTGGAACAATGGGCTTTCATTCCGATCTTCACTGGAGATTTGCACTGGATTGCCATGTTTGTCTAGCTGAGGGTAGAAGTGGTTACAGTCCAACTGAAGAACTTCTTGGCACGCTTTGACCAAGGACCCACTAGATTTAGACATGATGACATGGACATATCTTGAGATTTCTGGCAGCCAGTTGTATCCCAAAACCTGAGTTGGGCCAGTGGTTTCCAACCACTGGCTGATCCACTGACTAGAGCAGTGATAGATGTACTGGCAATGAAACATGACAACGGAAAATCCTCGATTTATAGTTATAGAGTATTTTCCCGTTACCCTCTGGGAAACTAACAAAAAACTATTGAACATCACCATTTTTAATGGGTAAATCAACTATTTCTATGGCTATTTTCCATAGCTATGTTAGTCATTACCAGAGGGTAAGATGCCTATTGGGGATATCCCATGGCCAGTCCATTAACAGTGATTGATATGCCCATGATTCCAGGATTCCCAAACCAGGCGTGGATGATCATACCCCTTGTACAATGTTTTGGCCATGACGCGTATGCTGATTGAAATCAAGCTGGTTTCTCTCCAATCTTCCAGCCCATTTCCGTTCGCTGCACATTGATGTTCCTATTCTGTTTGCCCTGCTTAGGCTCCAGTAAGAATACGGAAACCGGAGGCACCCACTCTAAAGAGGTACATTCTCTACAACCCAGGGATGGAGGTTCCAAATCCATGGGGGTAGCCGGTCCCAAAAAAAGTGACTGGGGATCATGAATTCAAAGCCCCTGGCTTTGGTCCCATAATTTTTGTTGGTGAAACACGAATTTTGGATGGTCAGCTCACTGTTTTTGATGCATTTCTAAGTTGCCTTTAACTCCCGAGTTTGTGTTCTGCTGAAATCCCAATATTTGAGCTGTTTTTTACAGCAGTTCGTCACTAAGGATACCATCAGTTTCACCAACCTTATTAGTTCGCTGGCAGCCAGTGGAGAGTGGCAGAGGAGCCTGTGACTCGGAGCCAAACGTTTACATGGATGTGGAACACCTACCATTTCTAGATCATTCTCTTAAGGGACGCCTTGGTTTTCCACAAAAAGTTTTGGTTCTTTTTTGTATGTTTACCCTAGGGTAGATCTTAATTACTCCAAAATCTGAAGTGAGCTAAGGATGTTTGATGTGGGGATATAAGGGGGATATACTAGGCATGTAATATGAAACCAGCCCCGCAATGATACCGTATCTAATTTTCAAAAATTGCAACATCTGAATCGCGCCCAGTCTGGGGTGGCTATCTGCAGCCATCATCTATGGTAAGAAGCAAGCATTTTTCATTATTTGTCCACCTTCATAATGGCATTTCTGGATTTTGCTTTCGGCGCGTTTCATACAGTTTGGGGTTGGCAAGTAACCAGGTATTGCAAGAATGGGCGGGCAGAAAAGGAAAGAGCTGATTGAAAGAGGGAACAGCAGCAGTCATTTTGGGTGTTAGCCATTGCTAAGCCCTCTGTGACCTCTTCTCAGCTCGTTGCCACAAAAATTACATGGTCATACAGGAAATGACGCCACGAAACTGTATTGGGCGTGTCTTAAAATAGGGTACCCCTACTTCCAGTGGTTTGGACCAACCCATCTATATACAGGAAACCGTGGGCTCGTAGCATCAAGTGAATGGATTTTCTCATCATCCAAGGTGAAACGCAAGGGAGGCTACAGCAAATAAGGACTTTTCCTTTGGTCCTATGGGCTAACGCCCTGGTGCTGCCGACCCTGTTTTTGTCACAGGGCAGGGGACATGCTGTGTGCGGGCGGGTTCTGCAGGTTCATGCAACACACCTTGTTTTTGCTGCGGTTGTGTCCGATGGAGCCGTGGTGACATACAGTAGTAGGGAAATCCTGACTTTGGTGGTGACCGCACCGCAGTCTCAGATTAGCTCAGAGATGTGTGTATGCAACAGCTTTGCTTTCGCTGCCATTTTGGCCAATGGTGAAGCAGTGAGCAGAGCCTACGTCGCCGCCGCTCGGGCTGATTTTGGCAGCAAAACGGGGCCAGGGCAGCCACGCAACATTTTCGAAAGCCGAAATAGAAGCAGTTTGCACGGCTTATTTCGCCGCTCACGCTTGCTTTGGCGGCGTCCTGCGGCCAGGGCGACGCTTGTTTTGGCAGCAGGTCCGACGTCGCCGCTCGGGCTTGTTTTGGCGGTGCTTGCAGAGGAGGGCCACGGCCTTGGTTGAGAAGCCTTCGAATAAGGCTTTCAAAGCGTGGCTAAAACATACCACACAGCAGTTTCGAAAGCCTATATAGAAGCAGTTTGCAAGGCCTACGTCGCCGCTCGGGAGCCTGCGCAGCAGTTTCGAAAGCCTCTATAGAAGGAGTTTGCAGGAAGGTGCAGCGGAGGGTTTTTAGGGTTTTCAGGATTTTGAAAGTTTTAGGTTTTAAGGCTTCTAAGGCGTGGCCAAAATGTGCCACGCAGCAGTTTCGAAAGCCTCTATAGAAGCAGTTTGCGCGGCTTAAGTCGCCGCTCACGCTTATTTTGGTGGCGTACTGCGACCATTTTAAGGCTTTTAAGGCGTGGCTAAAACGTGCCCCGCAGCAGTTTGGAAAGCCTCTATAGAAGGAGTTTGCAGGAAGGTGCAGCGGAGGGTTTTAGGGTTTGAAGGGTTTTGAGGGTTTTAATTGAACAATTTTAAGTGTTTTGAAGCCTTTAAGGCGTGGCCAAAACGTGCCACGCAGCATTTCGAAAACCTATATAGAAGCAGTTTGCAGGGCCTACGTCGCCGCTCGGGCTGATTTTGGCAGCATACCGCGGCCAGGGCAGCCACGCAACAGTTTCGAAAGCCGAAATAGAAGCAGTTTGCACGGCTTACGTCCAGGGGGAGGCTTGTTTTAGCAGCAGGGCCCACGTCGCCGCTTGGGCTTGTTTTGGCGGTGCTTGCAGAGGAGGGCCACGGCCTCAGTTGAGGAGCCTTCGAAAGCTGCAGCGGAGGGTTTTAGGGTTTTAAGGGTTTTGAAGGTTTTAAGGGGTTTTAAGGCTTTCAAAGCGTGGCTCAAACGTGCCACGCAGGAGTTTCGAAAGCCTATATATGAGATTCCGCCAACATTTGCGCTGATTAATTATGTACTGGAATTTGCATCGGATGTTGGCTGCTACATGAAACTTGCTTTAAAACGATAGGGGACTCACAAAAAACGATACGTTTTTTGCTTGCGCAGCCTTGCGCGTTTTGTGGTGTGGGCATAGTGTTTGCTTAGGCAAGGTTGTTTTTCCACGGTCGGATCCACTTCACCATGAATGGGTGTGCCCATGCGGCGGGTTGACTGTAATTACATGACTTTACGCTACTGTACCCATAGGTGGGTTGCTTAAACTCGGCGCCGAGTAGCTCGGATTACGGAAGCCATGCATCTAAGACAGGCAGTGCAGGCATGCTGGAGTGGCCAACTCCATGCAGTATCTCGTTTTGCTGCCTGGCCTAGCTTTGGCAGACCGCAGCAAGCTATTCATTCAGTCTCGTGCGCATGTGACTTGCAAAGATGGAGCCCGCGCAGAACGATACCCAACACCCAAACGATACCTAAATCTTTCCCAAAGCCCCCCGGGTGACCAGCTAACTAGTCACAAAACAGGCCGAACAGGTGGTGGATGTTGGTAGAATGTCGTAGTGATGGACTGCATTTTTGTGGGCTGGCTGGATAATTCTTGTAATTAGCAGCTGTGAGTGGTTAAAGTATGCCAAAAACTGCCAAAACCAATTTGTTCCAAAAGACCTGCTGATTGGAGAGACCGCCCAAGCAGCGGGAAGGAGGACCACGTGAGAGACAGGCATGGGCAAAAGCACAAATGTCCTCCAACGCATGCAAACAAAGATCGCCAGGGATGAGGATCCAAGTGGACGCACTTCAAAACTATGCTTAAACAGATGAAAAAAATGTGTCAAAACATGAAAAAACAGGAAGCCCTGTAAAATGATAGGGGGCTCACTAACTTGATGACGCATTTGGCGTAAACAATGAATTTCGACCGTGGTTCATATAGAAGCAGTTTGCAGGGCCTACGTCGCCGCTCGGGAGCCTGTGCAGCAGTTTCGAAAGGTCATAGAAGGAGTTTGCAGGAAGGTGCAGCGGAGGGTTTTAGGGTTTTAAGGGTTTTGAGGGTTTTAAGGTTTTTAAGGCTTTTAAAGCGTGGCAAAACGTGCCACACAGCAGTTTCGAAAACCTATATAGAAGCAGTTTGCAGGCCCTACGTCGCCGCTCGGGCTGGTTTTGGCAGCATACTGCGGCCAGGGCAGCCACGCAACAGTTTCGAACGCCGAAATAGAAGCTGTTTGCACGGCTTATTTCGCCGCTCACGCTTGTTTTGGCGGCGTATTGCGGCCAGGGCGAGGCTTGCGTACGGTCAACGCGTTGATAGTGCATTAAATTACTAAGTGAGGAAAATTTTGTTGCCAAATTTTAGCCACCCGGCTATCCTACGCCTTTGCTCACCCGAGCATCGTAACATGCCAGGGATGAACCTGTGAAAATCAACCAAGGAAACTATTTGTCAATCTGTTTGTTTTCTTTTTGGATGATGCTCAAATAAACCAATGTCAGCAAAACACCAGAAAGCAATCTTGATTTATGCCATTGACTGTGATGATGTTGATACATTTTGGATTTTGGTCTGAAGTTTTTTCATATCAAGTGGCCTGTCCCGGCCCTATTCCCACCCGGCCACTTGACTAACCTTGCTGCTCTCGTGAGACACTTCCTAGCTCAAACTTGCAAACGCAGCTTTCAGCACCTTTGCGCTGCCCATGCAGCAGGCCAACATAGTGAACTTCAGCGTGTTCATATCAGTGGCTCTACTCTATATGGACACCATGCAGCCAGAACCTCGAGTTCAGGTCTTTGAAACCACCACTGCGGCATTGAAGCCGCTTTTGGAAGCGTGCGGACGCCCGCTTTTCCTCAAAGCAGTGTTTGAGACTTGGGCGAGTATGACTAATTCTTTAGTCGTACTCGAACGCAACCATTTTCCTGATCTCCCACCTGAGACCAGGAACATCACTTGCACTCCCAAATTGCCCTCAACCTCTGAGTGCCATTTTGGATCCGAGATTCCGTGAACACCGTGGAAAATTTGGCCCAGCCGTGCAGGCCCTAAACCAGTTCATCGATTGGTTTACCGTGCAGTACGATACAGACCTTCATGTTGACACGCTCAACATGTTACAGGACACAATGCTACTCCTGCAATCGTGTCAGGCTTTGGTCGAACTCGCTCCTGCAGATCCAGTTGTTGAAGAAGTGCCTCCTGCGCTGGCTGCTCCCGTGCATCGAGCCACTGCGGACCCACCAGTGGACCCAAATCAGCCGTGTATGGTCCTACTCCCTGGAGAATACTGACGTGACCAGCCAGCGAGCCAAATTTTCCAGGTTCATCAGTCTTGGTCGAGCTGGTGCATGATGCTTTTTGAATATTTTTTCCGAAGTGCTGCGGCCGTGCAGATGTTTGTGCCACCAGCATGATCGCTGGCGAGAGAAGCATGGCCACCAGAGGCCTACACTGATGTGGTGTGGCATTTTGAATTTTGCAGCAGTGGTGTGACCACGCATTCCCCATCGCAGTTGAGCAAAAAGAGTGAAGTGCGATTTCCACCTTCAGTGAATTCTCATGCTTTCTTGTGTTTCATGTTTTCGGTTTTCACTTTGAAGTTTCATGTATCTTGGAAGTATTGACGGCGTGGCGACCGTGCGTGTAATTTAAGGAAAGCTTTCACAGGTGAGGCCATGCCAATGCCGTACACCTACGGTGATCCCAGCGCCGCCCCGCCTAGGCCAAGGCTAGGCAGGGGTCGGCGGATATGGCTTGGTCGGCAAACCAATAGATTTAGGAGGTTGTTTTCCCCAAGAATTTGCAGACAAACCGAAATATTCCACAGATCTCCCATGACTTGATCATCTCGTTTGCATCCCCAAGCTTTTATAGTTTTTTTTGGCGACGTTCCTAGCTTGCCCGAAACGTTCCGCCGGGTGACGTTGCGTAGCGGGCGTGTTGCGCATAACGAAAGGTATCCACATTTCAATGGATCGGTCTAAGGGAACATTTTACAGGAAACCCCTACATTTATTTCCATGGCAAAAACCATGGTTTCTGGTTAATTTTTTTCCCCGAAAAACCAAGTCATTGAAACTAAATGAGCGAACATAACTCCAACTTCACTCCAGTTTTGGGGATCTCGAGCCAGTTACGGTGGTGCCAGGTGCCTCTTGGCGGAGATGAATCATCAGCACCTGAAACCCAGCGTGCTGAGCTACAACTCTGCCATGACAGCGTGTAACAAGAGCCGCTGGTACAGCAGGTAAGATGGGAACTTGGGTGGGTTTAGTTATCTAGGGATGGGGAATCATCTGCAAAATGGCGCAAACTTTGAATTTGGGGGACAGGGTTTTGACCAAACATATGGGGAAAAATGGGGAAGAAGACAAAAACTATTGGTTTAGAACATCCGTTTCACTGTTTGGTGGTTATAAATAGGGGTATGGCCCGTTTCTTCATTGGGACGTGATTCTTGATCAGTAAAAAAAACAGTGGATTTAACATGATTTAACGCAACGAAGTAGGGGATTAAATAATCGTAACCCCCAACAATAGAAGCGTTGGACGTCCGTTGGACACCTGGAAAGATCTGGAAAGTTCTAGAGAACATCTCATCCTTACCATCCTGGGATCCTGGAGATACTTGGCCTGCCAGACAGACTTCCCGCAAAAATCAAGCTCAGTTGTTGGTCAATTCCAGTGAATTCCGTATATATATAATTATATATATATAGAGTTTTTGGAAAATCCATAGGGAATATTTAACATATCAAACAACCATTGTGCTTGATCTCTATGATTTCCATTGAGTTCCATATTGATGGTGATACTCCCATGATTTCTATCGTTTTTTTGGGATCTTCACAAGCCGAGGTTCGGAGTCAGGACCCGGGGCGAGTTGGCAATGGGCGCTGCGCTTGTTCCATGCCTTGCCGAGCAAAAAAGGTGCGGCACCGATGGTGTCAGGGTCCCGGCAGGATAGAATTATGATTATAATATATTATACTGTATCTACATCATAATATATATATATATATAGAATATAACGTATATATATATATATATATATACAATGAAAAATGTAAAAGATGTGTGTGTGTGTATATATATATATACACACATCTGGAACCCGAATGACCCTTGTTTTGGAGGTTTTTACCCGTAAGGAGGAGTAGCCATCCAAATTTTTGGGTCGTGTTGCACGTGACTGGGAATGGGCAAACAGGAAGACACAAGCAACACACATTGGAAAATAACCAGCAAGACAAAACATATTACGTGCCCCAGTCTGCCCCAGTTGGTTAGCTAAGTCGGTCCACAACTACCAGCAACTTAACTAGAATTTTATGATAGATAATATGATATATCTATAGGTGATGATGGAGTTTATGAAGCGACTTATAAGTTGGGGCACCCCCTTGTACGGGCTATCAACCCATTTGTGCGGCCAATTCTTGTAAAGACTTCCTTTTGCAAGCAGGATGGATGAATGAACAATTTGCCAACCCCACCCCTGTAGAGTTCTCTGGTGGCATTTGCGTTCTTCTTGGTCAGAGCTCAGTTTTCGTCGTTGACCATCTTGTGTTAAGCTTTACACCTCGTTTTTGTGAGTTCCGTCCTTGTTGTTTATTCTTTAAGTTTACATGTTCTGGAAAGCCGCCAGATTGATTCTGGGCACCACTTTTCTTTCTATGGCGCGTTCCATTCCAGACTGCTCCAGCCAAGAAAATGCATGAGTCTCAGACGTTTCCGCTCAAGGCATCAGTCACACCAACAGCCCGTGTTTTCAATGCAGGTCGCAGACGCACCATCCGAGATACGAAGGAGTTCCGACCTCGGCTCTGTCAGTTGGAAACACCTGGGGCTGGCTGCCTTGGTCTCCTACGCTTTGGGCATCTGCACATTCCTCCTTTGGTCCGCCCTGACTGCCCTGACTCGGCCGAATCCACGTGGTCCCAATGGGCCGAAGGTGCTGAAAGACTCAGAGTATCCTCCAAAGTATGGCAAGATACCTGAGAAAACGATCTGGTTCTACTACAACAAGGGTTGGGATCCCATGCCCAACCGTTTGGTTGACCTTTGTGTTCAAAGCTTTTGTGTGACCTGGATCCGCTTTCTGATCTTTTTCATGGCTCGATCAAAGTCACTTTTTGAAGGTCTTGTTTGGTTGTATCTGTATCTATCTATGCTATATTCACATACGCATGAGTGTATATATAAAACAATTATATATATATACAATTAAAAATATAATTAAATATATAGTTATATATATATAAAGTTGTATATAGAATATAAAAAATATGTATATATTTAAATAAATATATATTTATTTAGTTATATATATTGATCTAGTTATATATATTTATATAGTTATATATATATATTATAGTAATGTACTGTTATATATATATATATGTATGTATATGTATGTATGTATATGTAAGTATATGTATATATGTATATATGTGTTTTATGTAT
>Ga0126342_10010691_pt1 | contig 16429 bp, 13 predicted proteins | sample Cyp1metagenome_FD_92528 | JGI IMG/M metagenome (GOLD analysis project Ga0126342, IMG submission 92528) | Coral microbial communities from Lord Howe Island, Old Settlement Bay, Australia - Cyphastrea 1 metagenome | ecosystem: Host-associated > Invertebrates > Cnidaria > Coral ... | reverse complement strand
GACGATGATGATGATGTTGATGAAGATGATGATGATGATGATGATGATGATGATGATGATGATGATGATGATGATGATGATGATGATGATGATGATGACGATGTTGATGAAGATGATGATGATGATGATGAAGATGATGATGATGATGATGATGATGATGATGATGATGTTGATGAAGATGAAGATGATGATGATGATGATGATGATGATGATGATGATGATGACGATGTTGATGATGATGATGATGATGACGATGTTGATGATGGTGGTGGTGATGATGAGTGGATCTCCTAGCCCCAAAAAGTGTCCTTCAGGTCCCCGGACCACCGCCAACACCTTCCTGGCGCCACTGGCGTCGAAGCTCAGCAACAACTCAGCTAAGGACCTGGCTGAGTCCGAGACACTCAGATCGGTGTCTATCTACATCTTCTCTCATGGTACACGTGTATATTATGTGTATATATATATGTATACATATATATATATATATTATTATATTATATCATATCTATATAACTATATATATACATAATATACAACATACGTATAGTTTGCTTATGTACTATGTACATAGCCATAGATCTAGGTGTATGGAATATAATGTTGGATTATATAGGATATGTATAAAGCCTTCCAACTTCCTAAATCTCTGCATTGGATGAATCTCTCCAAATTGGATGAAAATTGATTGGACTACGACATACTACGACTACGATAGCGCCCTTTGATTGGCAACCGAGGCCCTCACAACAAGGCACGAGCTTCTCCTTGATGGTCGCCAGCCTGCACCAGGGTTGCAGGAAATCTACAGGAGAACCCTGCATTTTCCCCGAATTCTTGGAGTTCCAAAAACTGTCCACTCAAAAACCCTTGAAAAAAATCTTCAGCTTCAGAGGGGGAGATCATCAACGGTGGATCCGTGGGTACCAGATGTACCCAGGTTTCAGAAAGGAAATCCGTATCAGCCAACGAAAACCTGCTATGGACTGCTGTGGAAAAGTGGAAGTATCATTTAAGGGTTCCATGCCTCTTCATATCTGACAGAAATTTTAAGGGCGGCTTTTTGGATCGTGCTTGATCGGGATACCGGGATCCCCTTTAACAGAAAAACTGACAAAAGTATACAAAAGTGATATAAACGTTAGTGACTTTAGTGACTTAGACCAACTTAGACCATTTTTGGAGCTCACAGCGCAACCCCAACCCCAGCCACCAACCGTGCGGTGCGTGCCTTGTGGCATGCGGTCACCGCGCCCTTCGCCGCCTTCACGGCTTCTGCTGGCAGGTCTCAGCACCAAGACTTGGAGATAACATGACCATTTGAGCCATGGTCAATACTCACCAAAAATGGTTGATGGTCATCCCATCCATAATAAGGATCCAAAAATAATGGTTATTAAATAAATCCCATCCTGAACCATTGGATGACTAGCCCCGTTTTTAATGGTTATTAACCATGAGTATTGATAACATGACCATTTGGGTTTTGCAATCACCTGGAGTTTTAGCCAAGAGAACTAGCGTTTGGATAGGATTGGTTTTAAGCAAAAAAATAGAGAAAACCATTGAGCGTAGAAAGTTCAGGGGTTCCTGTAAACTACATTACAGTAAGCCAAGGGATCCTCCCTTCCACATTGCTCGGACTTCTTATGGGAGTGGCATGGGAAATGTATGGGGATGGCTCCCAGGATCGCGTCGTTTGGAGGTCACAAAAACAATGCACCAGGGGTCTCCACTGGGTAAAGGGATCGAAGTGGTCCTACGGATTCGGAACAGAAAGGTGGCTCCCATTTGGGATAATTCTAGGGTCAATCCCTTTGTACAGGACGATTCCCATCGCAATTTCGGTATGGAAAAGGACCTATCCCTCCTGGGGTACGGAATGTCTACCCGAGTCTACCACTCATCAACTTCAGCTGGTGCATGTTCCAAGCCATTTGGACAACTTTGGGGGCTCAGCAGCCCCCAATTGATCAAGACTTCCAGGACTTCGAATCCCATCGAATCGCCCAGGCATTCGGGGATGTTTGAAACTGGGTATATCCTCGAGTTATCGCCATGGCTTGGTGATCAAGCATCAAATTTAAGGCTACCCAACTTTCAGTAAAACCCATCAACTGAATTTAAGGCTGGTGTAATTCCAGTTGGTGATCAAACATCGTATCACTCTATCAACTGGAATTCGCAAACCTGTCACACACCGGCGCCGCACCGGCCACTGAGACTCCGGGCTGTTGCGCAAGCAGATCTGTGTCAAAGCCTCCAAGGCTTTCACCTGCGCACGAAGTGTCGACCTGTTTTTACAGCCTACGGAAATGAGTCCCCACCTGCAAACAAAACTGCATGGACCGTTTCAAAACTGCTTTCACTTGTAATATCATAATCGTTCCTTGCTCCCAGAACCATCGCAAACCCAATATTTTTCGCAAAAAAAAAGTCATCCAGCTTTGCATGGTCTGGTCGAGAAGGGTTTTGTTTTTGCTGTTCGCAAGGTTTGGGCCGGTTGGGGACCTTCCCCGATTTCGGAGGAACCACCGATCAGGGGGTACCTCCAAAGATGTCTCCTTCAATTCGGCGAAGATGTCGCAAGCCTCGGCAGGAGGGTCCGGGCTGCGGTGACCCTGAAGAAGTCAAACATTAATCACGTGGCAAACCCAAGAAGTAGCTGTGCCTCATCTCTTCATTTGAAACGGGGTTGATCCTTGGGTTTACCACGTACTTCCACACCTGTTCATGTTTCGATATGTCGGTGCTGCGATATAGAAGTAAAGCACTCAAGACCATGAAAAATGCTATGACAACATCTGCTATAATCCCATCTCCCGAATTTCAATGCCCCCAGAAGCCATGGTTAAGCAGGGGTGGAACCACATCTTTGGATCCATTTTAGGGGGCATTTCATATGAACGGAGACTGGGATTCGCAATGGATACCCTCTGGTTATGTCAAAATAGCTATAGAAAATCACCATTTTTAATAGGTAAACCATTGGTAAACCATCTATAAATGGGCCATTTTCCATAGCTATGTTAAATTACCAGAGGGTAAACGTTCCAGTACCCAATCCTTGATCCTTCGGTGGTACCGTTTTGTCAATCCCACCTTGCCGATGGATTCTTTGGCGCTGGCAACCTCCTTCATTTCACCCTGCGCCTGGCTGCGAAGTGGACCCCAGCGCTGGACCGTTACTACCCAGGCAACTTGAACTTGTTGACCAAGTTCATTTGTTGACCTATGGTTAATATATGGTTAATATATGGATAATCTATGGTTAATGTATGGATAATCTATGGTTTATGGTTAATAGTTATATACCCTCTGGTAATCTCACATAGCTATGGAAAGCGAACATTGTAAGAGGTAAATCATCGAACTCCATGGGCCATTGAAAAACCATAGCTATGCAACAAGTTACCAGAGGCTAGACCCCCATTGAATCCCACTTAATCCCATATGTTTTTCCAGACTAAATCCCAAGTAAATTCCATGGAAATCCTCTAAAAAATCCCCTTCAATCCCATGAAATCCCCTTTAATCCCATTATATATATATTATATATATATATATATGTGTGTATATATATATATTATATTTATGTATGTATATGAAATCCTCATACCAAAGACACATTTTGAGTCAATTCTCTGCGGCCTCCGCCACGACCATCCAGCTGGAGCCTTCCATGCGCAGCTCCTTGGTGACCTTCCAACGTTGTACATGGCTGGAAGACAACCCGTTTTGCTTAGGAAAAATGGTGATATTTTTTGAGGGGCTCATGGGATATAGTGACCATATAGTGGAATATAGTGGATTTTTGTGTTCATCAACTTGATATGAGACTGGAGTTGGATGTGTCTGAAAATAGGGACACCCTAGTTATGACCGTTTAAATTGCGAAAATGATTCTTAATTGGGTTTGGACTGCCGTCTTTCCAGACAAACTGGACGAACTCTATATTTAGTTTAAAAAAAAAACGCACACATTGGAAATCACCCGTGTTCAATAGAAAATTAATAATATTCCAAGAGATTTTCCACGTCTGTGCTTGTGGAAGGTCAGAAGCGACAAGTTAGAGGGTCTGGGAGTGACCCAACGAGAATTTGAAATGGTGACATCGTTCAACCCAGAATGGAACCTGAATAATAATAATAATCACCAATAATAAATCATCGCCAATAATAAATGAATGCGAATAATAAATCAATAATGCCAATGTTGTGGTAAACCCAATAATGCCAATAAATCATCGCCAAGATCACTATGAATGCGTTGTAACTCTCATCCCCAAATGGTAGGTTTATTATTGGGTGTCTCACATTAAGACAGGCGCTGCCACCAAGTGCAAAATTTGAACGGCAATCAACACTGTTCTCCTACCCACGACCGCAAGTGTTTCCGAATGAGTACCCGCTGGTAAACTAACATAACTATGGAAAATCACAATTTTTAATGGAAACATCAACTATAAATGGCCAATTCTAATGGCTATCCACCTACAAAAAGTCTCAAGACGTCTGCACCTTTTTGTCCCGTGGAAAATTCAACCATCGTCCCTCCAAAGTCAGAATCAGTCCCTTTTTCAGGGAGTTTCTGTGTGTTTCAAAGCTGTAAAATCCCTTCACGAACAATGAGAAAAACATGGATCATCCCCTCAACAACTATAAAACTAAGATGGAAATTCATCCAACATATCATGAAAATCGAGTGTTGTTCCAAGAATGAGCGTTGCCATCTGCACCCTGGGCTGCGCCTGGTACGCTGCCACCGCTTTCTCTGCCGCAGCCAGCGCAGCTGTGGGTGGTTTCAAGGATCTCGGCCCTGCCAGGTGATCCTGGAATGCATTGGGTCTCACCACCCAGTTTCACCAGGACTTTCTGCATCTCAAAAAAAGTTTGTAATATGGGGATGGGTCAAAACCCTGGTACCTAGTGAACCCCAAAATAGCTGGTAAATGGATGTTCGTCCCACTAAAATGTATCTATAGGTATTGACCCATACCCATATGTAATCACTGGATTCTAATCTACAGTTACCCTCTGGTAAATTAACTTGTTGACCCTGAAAATCACTGGAAACTAGTCTTCCAACCCCGATGACTGCCAGGGTCGTCATGTTAATTTACCAGAGGGTATTATCATTATCATCTATTTGTGGAGCATTCTACAACTGGGTGAACTGGCCATGGTGACATGAACCACCCGCCATAGCTACGCCACCCCTCAAGGCTGTCCTGAGCGATCCGGAGTTGCAGATAGCCCACCGCGCCTTGGTCACCAAGTGGGTAGTAAACACGTGAACAAGGGCAATATCGAAACACCGGCTTCTCATGTTGTTCACATTATATACCTGTATGTTTATAATATGTGTATATATATATATATCATATGTGATGATATATCCATTGCATAGTAATTTTGTAAGACTACAGCGCAATATAACATACGTATATCATGTACACGTACAAATAGAATTGATTAAATTCAACATAGAAACAACCATGACGCACCCGTTTTTTCTCTCCAAGTTGCTGGTGTCTCCCATCTGCCGAAAGGCAGCCAAAGCCTAGAACTTCAAATATGGGTGAGGCTGATGATGGGGTCCCCAATCCATCCACTCGTGAATCATGATTTTCAGACATGTGAGATGTTGGGATTTTGAGGTAGATTGATGTACAGTAGATTGGTGTTTGATACATTGTTCAACCAGCTTGGCCCTTCAGAATTGGACTTGTTTGGCAGAATTTCTCTTGTTCCCAATTGTCGCTAGCATGACCCAGAACAAACTCTCCAGCCTCTTTGTGCTTGCGCACAGCTTGATCCTCACATGACAAAAGGCTCCGAAGCTTCCAGAGGAAGCGTAACTTCTGCAGCCGTTTGTTTCACGTGGCAAGTAACGTGTGTTTCTTCATGACACACCCGTTGCAAGTTGCATCCAATTCCCACGTGGGAAGCCCTTCAATCTTGGCATCAGTGGGCTGGGTGGTCCTTGTCTTGAAGCAAGGCATACATGTCGCCCAGCAACAGGGCGCACGCCGCCTGGACCGAGCAGTGGTCGCTGGTGTCAACTGCAGTTGGAAGACGGCCGGTGATTTGTTGGTAAAATTCAGTTGAATCCCCATGTTTTCTGGTTATATAAAATATCTTAAAATACCTCCAGAGAATTGACAGTTTGACCCCGAAAATCGCCAATGTCCCATGACGGATCCATGGTGCTGGTATATATGCTAACATTGGGGGTGCTGGTAGAAAAATGCTAACATAAAGGGGGTATATTGATGGGATCCATGTTACCATATATAGCAGCACCATGGATCCTATGGGGTTTTCGTCATCCAAGCCCGGCCCGGCGGAACACCTCACCACGTCGGGACTGCAGCCGCTGAAAGCTCTGCAGCGCATCCTCGGCCAGATCCAAGGCCTCGCCAGCCATGGGTCACCCTATTTTGTGGGTAAGATGTAGCCTCTGGTAAACGTTTACATAGCTATGGAAAGATCCACCATTTTTAATGGGAAAATCATGGTAAATCCACTATAAATGGCAATTTCCATAGTTATGTTAGCCTCTGGTAAACGTTTACATAACTATGGAAAATCATGGAAAGATCCACCATTTTTTATGGGTAAATCCACAATCAATGGGCATTTTCAATAGCTATTTTGACATAACCAGAGGGTAAGTAAAGCTACATTGAAAAGCAAGCGTCACCACCAGCCCCGCCGCTCCTTGTCTGCATTTCCACCCGGCTGCGCACAAATCCTGAAACCCGCGCTCCATAGCTCCCATTTAGCTCCCATCAACTCACAGCTTCTCACAGCAACAAAAGGACGTTTACCAATCAACTCTTAAGGAGAAAACCAATGGGAAATAATGGAAGTATAGAGTCTTAGAGGAACTGAAACTGACAAAAAAAAATGATACCCAGAAATTCGGCAACTCACCATCCCATAAAACGAGGATACCAGGGTCTTGACCCCTGGACAAGCATCACAAATGTCTGAAGATTTGTGGGTCGATCTAAGCAAATATAGGGACTACGTGCTCGAACTGTCAAGTTCAGGCGTTCAGGCAAACCCAGGGAAGAATGTCTAACCATATTCCCAATTCCAGCCGATCCGTCGAAACCATACAGGCTTGGATCTGTCTTTTACCTCCACACATGGTCTACGGATAAAAATAACCAGTCCATCAGTTTGTGGCTTTCGTGGGGTGACAAAAAAATCACGCACATACCCAACTTTGATACATGAAATCCTCCTTCTTACAAGCAATCTTCCCATTGTAGGTGTAGAACTCCCACATTCGAAGGGTAAACCCCTTTGGATCACCACTATTCCTCTTTTTAATCCTCTTAAGTTCCAAAAATGTTCCAATTTTTGTTTTTTAAATTCAGCCAATAATCTCCATCCCCAACAATTTCTTTTGGTGAAGCCCCCATAATTTTCGAAAACTGCGGGTTTTCATCACTGGCTGCCCCCACCTGGCTAACTGCAGTTTCACCACAGCGAGGCAATCATCTAAGCTCTGTTCCTGGCCAGTCTGCGATCGATGATTTGCCAGTCATGCTGGCTTTCAAGCCAGCAACCTCTTGGACTACCAGAGGGTACCCAGCAGAAATGGTGATTTTACCAACATCAAAATGTGGGTTTCACCGATTTTACCAACATCAAAAAGTTGCTAATATCAAGCAAAGAAAATCTGGAATTACTCCTTGAACTCAGCAAAAAAGGGGGATTGAAGCACCGATCATGGAGGCTCAAGCAACGAGACTAAAGATTCAAGAAAGAAAGTTCTATTGTATAAGTGGACTCGTGGACTAGCAAAAAGCAAACATAAGGGTATAGAGGTAGTTATACCGTTATACCATGTTATACCCATATGGTTTCATATTGAGCTTGGTTTCATGGCCCATGCTGGTTGATCAAAAGCACATGACTATCATCAGAAAGAACCAAAAAGATGATGACCGCTCCTTCACTTCAGAAAGGGATCATGCAAATCTATGGCTCCAAATATGGGTTGAAATTGGGGTAGCAACAGACCCACAAGATATTTTTGACCCATCTCCAGGATGATTATTACTATCTCATGTTACCTCAAAATCCAGTAAGCACTAGGAAAATGCAGTAATTAATTTTTGTAGAAAAACCCAATATCAACAGGTTTCTATATATAAACTAGTACTGTAAGCTCTAGAGAATATTCTATAGCACTAGTAAACTCCAGTAGCACTCCAGAAATTACTATTACCATTTGGTTATTTAACATAGCCATGGAAAATTGCCCATTTATAGATGGTTTACCCATGAAAAATGGTGATTTTCTTGGCTACGAGAGGGTAAGTCATCTCCATATGTCATCAACCCATCTGACGAAAAGTTTCACACCCCGACCACCTCAGCGATCTCCTTCGCAGCCTTCACCTTTCGACCGACATTCGACCGGAAGCAATGGTTTTTTTGAGCTGACATCTATGGGGCGTCCTGTACTGGTTGGTGGTTGAGCCTACCCCTCTGAAACATATGAGTTCGTCAGTTGGGATGATGACATTCCCAACTGAATGGAAAAATAAAATTCATGTTCCAAACCACCAACCAGTGTGATTCTTCCCATCGAATACGGGAATGTTACCACTGTATGATGTGTGTATATTATATAATGAAAAAACCATGGAAAATGATGACGATAGTTTATGTGTCTCCGACAAATCAAAGATCACCGAAACTAAAATGGAGAGTTTCGAAGCTGACTGCACAATAGACAGGTCAGTGTTTTTGTTGGCATGACCCCCAATATTTTGTTTTTTTTTGTGTTGATATGGCTATGGGTCAAAACTGACAGGTTGGGATCTTCGGCACCTTCTCAGCCGCGGAAGCAAAGTCCTTCTCGGAACAAAGTGCCTCGGCGACCTGCCGGGGGAGATGGTATGACAGGTTCAAGCCACAAGGAAAGGGGTGGTGGTAACTTACACAAATAAGGATTGAACAACCTGAAATGGGTACTCAGATTAAAATCATTGGAGCCCAATACTGAAGATTATCAATGATCCTGGTGGTGACTCTAGAAGTGGCTTTTGGTTAGCCTCAGGTCACCACCTTAACCATCCCATCAACAAATGCTGCTTACATTACGTATATTATAATTGCTACTCCATATTCCCGTGGTTAATCATCTGTTCCCCATTAAAATCGCAATTTGATGGGTATCCTCATTTTCAGGCATCATATGAAGTTGGTTACATCAGTTACATCTCCCAGTTTTATCGACCCAGGCCTTGCACAGCCCCAGGCTCCGTACGCGATGATCCCCGGACCTTAACGGCGCGAAATCAGCAGCCAATGCCCCATTTCTGTGCGTTATCCCGTAGTGGTTGATAGGCATTCCCATGAAATATATTATAATACTATAACGGACAGTAGGGATATATTATATATCATCATATACTATCATTGCAATACTATACTGGTAACTATCATAATATATTGTAAGGAGATCTTATATATCATACTACAGTAGACTGGTTGGTGGTATACCTACCCCTCTGAAAAATATGAGTTCGTCAGTTGGGATGATGACATTCCCAACTGAATGGAAAAATAAAATTCATGTTCCAAACCACCAACCAGTAGATAGTTCCCATCAAATCGGTACTACACTGCCATAGAAAACTACCATCAACCACCTCTGCCTTATGGCACTCAGTGAGATCCACCACGCAAATTGCCGTCCCCGGGTGACCCCAACTGCACGGCAGCTTTCAGCCAGGCCTCACCCTGCTGTCTTGCCTACATCAAATGATCTCACCCCTGCGATGGTTGGGGATCATCCAACCAGAGGAGTTTCAACCAAAGATCTTTGAATCGCCATTCGAATCATGGCAACAAAAAACAACCATTTTGAAAAAGCATCCCCAACAACCCCAACAACCCCAACAACCCCAACTGATCAATAACCTAAGTGGTTTCACAAAACCCAAGTTGTGCCTTGCCATGTTTTTAGCCTTTGGATCTATGCCCCTGGCCTCCTGGGCATCCACCAAGCGCAATGCCTGGCGAGGCCACGGCTTGTTGGGAAGGTCAAATGAATGTCAGGAGGTTGCTGGGGGGATAAGCATCAAAAACTACTGTGGATGGTTGCGAAATCCTGCACCACCTTAGATGGTTGAAACCCATATAGATCATGGGATAAACCATCAACTGGTGCAGGATTCCTTCCATCCACAGTAGGATCTTCACCCATCAACCACTATCAATGGGATGATACCCAACCTGGCAATCCAGCTGCCGTTGTTCAAAATGGCCATGGGAAATCATCAGATTTCCCATCTAAACACGGGTAAAACTGTCTATGGCTTCATGGCGATGTTCATGGCTGCCAGATATGCTATGGCAGCTATGGAAATCCCATGGATTTTTTTCCCTTGGAGATGATCTACTTTCATGGGAGATCAAAAAAAACATATCTAGTCTTGCTTTTTTTGGATGGCAAAGACATGTATAGTAACCCAAAACAAATGCCCAAAGGTATGTCCAGGATGGTACAGAAACGCTGTTTTCTTAATGTTTTTTTAGGTGTCCAAGTTTTCGACCTTTTGGGGGGTGCTATAATGGAAGCATGGCCAATCTTCCCTTAGATTTCCTACCCATCCAAGCTTCACCCTGCACAGTCGCTGCCGAGAGAAGGTAGATTCTTATTCTGCCAGGGATTCAAAATGCTCAGTACTTTGAATCATGTCAAGCCCCCCCAATCATTGCGGTACCCTCTGGTTATGTCAAAATAGCTATTGAAGCCATGGCCATAGAAATAGTTGATATATGCCATTAAAAATGGTGGATCTTTCCATAGTTATGTAAACGTTTACCAGAGGGTAATGCTCTACACCGTGTTCCGCTTCCCCGGTCCATTTCGAGGCTTAACATCGCTGGACTCCGCCTGGTACAAGTTAGCAGTCAAGCTCACCTGGAGGACAACATGACTGGTTCAAAATCCCGCCCTGGTGAACTCCAAAAGTGCTGCCAAATGGATACTGGATGATCGTGGATGTCCCTGATGTCCCTCAAATATATTCAAATATGCTACAGTATAAATATGGTATGGCATACTGTATGGTTTTGATCCCCCATTGTTCTCGCACGGGCCTCCGACATCGCAAATATGTGGAGTCCCCACGCTCTTGGGTGTTCAGTTTGTTCTGCGAAAACGGTTGTTTCTTGTCGACCGCAATCGAATGCGCTGTCGGAGCTTAAAACATATCAATGATTCTGACTAAAACCTCAATGGACAATGATATTTCGATGATATTTCGATGTGTGAATTGGCCATGTTGGGTGGTTTTGAGCGTGATCGAATTTGGAAAGACCCGTGCAAACTCTGGTTCATCATGTTCACCTACCGCTCAGGCTCATGCTGTGCATGTTCACTTCAAGCTGACGACTTGAGCCACATGCAAGGAACATTTTTTTATTGGGGGACTGGAAGCAATCCGTTTTGCTGATGAAAAGCCCACCTTGTTTGCTAATGTCAATCCTCAATCAGTATGTAACAGGCTTTGTTTTGACGATGCTATATGAACCGCCGCAGAGTTCATGCCATGGGCTGGAGGTTCTCCAGGCGGCGTACGAAAATCGATGGTGCAACTTGGAACACATAGGAAGAAACCTCAAGATTTCAAGAGTTGGGGAAAACATAGAACTATGATCCACTTGCCTGGGTTTAACATACCACTTTGGCTGGGCAAATCAAATTCCATTTTGTTGGTTAAATCCGCTTTGACCCAAAGAGTTGACAATAAACTCTATGCGAATCGACAGGTACTTGCTGCTCCTGGTGCTGCTTGTGACCAACTCAAAGAAAAACCACGGGTCACATTTAATGCCTGCCTATCGTTTTCGGGATCTCGTAAAACAGCCATGCTTCGCAAGGTGTATGATGCACCCTTTCCAAAGTTGTTATAGGTAGATAGGTAGATAGGTAGGTAATTAGATAGGTAGATAGGTAGATAGAGACAGAGATAGATAGACATAGACATAGACATAGATAGAGATAGATAGAGATAGATAAATCGATAGGTAGATAGGTAGATAGGTAGATAGACAAACAAACGGACATACCATGCAAACACAGCAGGAGACCCCCAGCCCACAGGTGGCGACGCTGGACCAATGGCATTTCGATCAAATTGCGATGAAGAAAACAGGCCGCACTGGCCTGTTCTACGGCTGTTCTACGGCATGTCTACAAAAATGCATCAAAATGGGTACCCAAAAGAGCATCCCAAAGTGGCCCGGTTCAATAAAACATCCCATGAAGATGTCAGCTACCCTCTGGTAATTTAACTAGCTATTGAAAATGGCCATTTATAGTGAGTTTTCCCATTAAAAATGGTGATTTTCCATAGTTATGTTAGTTTACCAGAGGGTACTGTTAACCAAATGTCCCAATCTCCCCATGGACAAACACAAGACTTGGCCACAAAGCCACTGCCGGGTTGGGCGGCTTTTCTCCGCTGAACTTGCGCCCTTCAGCAGTACCCAGAGAACGATGTGACCTCCTAAGCTGTGAAGCTGTGAAAATACTGGAGAAGTTAAGCGTTGAAACATACTGAAACCAAGATTTGGCTTGGTTCGGGTCCGTTCTCCAAGGGAAACTTGATACAACAGGATTTGAAAGTGCTTTTATATGCTTCTTGGTGCAAATGTTCAGAAATATATCCCATGGTATGCTCCAGCCTCACTTGCGCTGAGATGGGACAAATTATCCTTGGACAAAGTTGCCATCGAATTAGACGCTTGGGCTTGGGCATGGGTCATTTCACCCTCCCCTCCCCAGTCAGGAGCTAAACGATATCGTCGTCTGCCTGGCGCTGCCGTGCCAGTGGTTGCCATGTCATTTGACTTTCAACTCAAACCCCTTCAAAAAGATCTCTGTAGCCGTTTGGAGTCTTGGAGGCTATCATCCAAAATAGAGATGGAAAATAGGAAGTATTGAAACCACAAAACAAAAATCTGGCAAAGTTCCATCCACATCCCATTCTCAGAGTCGCCACCCAGTCGAGTTCTTTGGGCCACGCAGGTGGCTTCTACTCTGCGGTCCATTCCCTTCAGCTTATTGTTTTTTTAAAAAAATGGTAAATCATGATCTCCATAAACCATTTAGCATTGCTCAAAGAAGTAGATTCGGGCACAGGGCATATAATCTGCATGTACCTACAACCAATATATATAGATACCCTCTGGTAATTTAACATAGCTATTGAAAATGGCCATTTATAGTGGATTTTCCCATTAAAAATGGTGATTTTCCATAGTTATGTTAGTTTACCAGAGGGTATATACACATATATATAATTTATTTAGATTTATTCATTTACTCATTACCAATGTTCCTGGAGCGCAGATTGGAGTTGATTGGGACACCAGCTCGGTCCTCCTTCCGTGCTATACCTACTGATGACCCCATCAAGCCACCACCTCAGGGGTAGTTGGGACCCAAGTTTTGACACAAGTGGGTATGCGATAAGCGTCAAAACCTTAGCATCCTGCTGAACATTGTTGGTAAATGGATGTTCGAAAAAACAAAAAAAAACAAAAAAACGTATAGAATCGTACAAAAGGTATTGACCCCTTACCCACTGTCAGGTGTCTTTGTTTATTTGTTCTTAGTTACTAGTAATACCAATATCATTGGTAAGATCATATCATTCGTAATGGGTAAAACTGGTACATCAGAAGATCTCGTCATTTGCCCCATGATATCGCCATGATTTCACCCATTTCACCAGGTGCCAGCTTGTGCCAGGCCTCCCAAGCGCATAGCCCGACCTGACGACGCCATGTCATGCCATGCATGTACAATGTGAGGCCCCCAAGATAGCTAAGTTGGTTTATAACTCCAATAACTATGGTTTATGGTACTTATAACTATAGTTACTGGGGTTTATAAACCAACTTATGGGGCCTCACATTGTATGTATACATATCTTCAACCATGTCAAGGTTCGTAACAACAACGAATCTATAGAATCTATACTCAGAATGGTTCGCACCACTCGTCTCTAAAGCCAAACAAACATCAACGTAACAATCCGTAACATCAAATAAAATATTTACTTATCTATCCCAATCCGTAACATCAAATAAAATATTTACTTATCTATCCCATACGCGCTATATATTCATCGTCCAAAGCCAAATGTTTGGCGACATGTTAGTATGGTAAACCCTCAACCATAGACAACACCCGATGACTTGCCAGTTGCGGTTTCTAGTCAAGAACAGGGTTTTGTGTAGATTGTCCTTGCAAAACTAAACCAAACCTGGCAAAATTGGAGGTGACATTCTCGCTTTTGTTGGATAATCAGCAGGTTGGAAAAGGGTTGAATCAACCCGTTGAAAGCCATTGGAACTGGGACACGTCCACCTCTTGGAGGATCCACTTAGTGACTGGTCAGTCAGTTTTTTCGCATCGGATAACCCGATGGAACTGACAAACTCCTCAATGTTTGCTGGTGAAAACATGTCCAATCCCGATGTCTGGTTTTTAGATTGGGTGTTTCTTTGATAAATTCCTCCTCCAATTTTGATGAGTAAAAGCTTCATTTTGGAATCCCATGTTGAAAAAAACAATGTGTTTGACAGTTAAAAAAAAACAAATAAAATTGGACATCACATGTTTACCAACCCATTTTTTGGGGGAATTCCTTCATTTTGATGGTTCAAAACCGCCCAGTGTTGACCGGTGAGTTCTCCACCTCCTCCAACTCTCGACAAATGTCATCCAGCCGCAGAGCCAGGTCCTGGAACTCGACATTTTATAGCTATATCCTCCGGTAAACTAACAGTTTGCCATGGTATAGATGCTCCATGTATGGAATATTTACCTACGTTTGGGTCATTTTTGGGGTAAATGTAGGTAAATATTCCATACATGGAGCATCTGGGATGGTATAGATGGCCCATAGATATATAGATGGTTAACTTATTATAAATGGTGATTTTCCTCTGGTAAACTAACAGTTTGCTATTGAAGCCATGGCCATAGAAATAGTTGATATACCCATTAAAATGGATCTTTCCATAGTTATGTAAATGTTTACCAGAGGGTAGCAAAAATTGAGGGGAATTCACCAACAAAATAGGGAAGATCAAGGGAACGTCATGGGGATATTCATGGGGATATTCATGGGGATATCAATGGATAGTGGAATTTCAGAGTGATGTGGAAGTAACGCTTTTTTCTGGACCTACTGGTTTCAAATCATCCCAAAAATCTGTCGGGAGAATCATCCCGGGTCATCCACGATTTCTTGGGACGGCACGATTTCCATGGGCTTTGTCAATGGGGGAGGCCTCATTTGTCGCACGTTTCCATGGGGAAAGTGATGAAGCATCAATTTGGGAGCCGCAGCTAAATCGCTTTCTGTTACCCATGTTAGGCCCATACAGTGATAGACAGGTTTTTTCGACCAAAATGATTACAAAATGTGGATTCAACATAACGATTTCTGTCAACCATGTCATGGGGTATCCTGTTTACAGACAAAGCCACTTGAAAAAACAAACATGGGATCTACGTAAGCACAAAATCTTGGGATCAAAATTTCAATCCCACAAAAATTGATGATATGACTCATCGAAGGTGGGTATGTTGTTGGGGATTCACACCAGTGCACAAGATATAAATATCACCAACGGAGAGAGCCATCATCATCTCAATGTTTGCCAAACATATTCGGTAAGTGGGGTCTAAAAATCATGCCTTGTAGTGTCAACCCCGAATCAATAAACCCTGACGATTACTTGGGGGTTGCCCTTAATGATAATTCAAATTGGTCCCCGCGCCATCAGCAAACTGGGGGGTTGTTAATCCTAGGTTTTGTGTTCCCACTACGATCGCAACGATGTTCCTGCTGTTTGGTGACTATTTCTTGGAACACCCATCACATGGTTTGTCTGTCGATATCTTAATGAGTTCCAGCTATCACCTATATCAATCTGGACAATTTCTAGTCCCACACAAGACTTGTTGGGCCATGGTGCTGGTGCTTGGTTATTGTGCGCCTAAAAAGATTAGAAGGATCACACTGAAATCCCCATTTTGGTTGCTGAAATCCCCAAAAATCGCGGGGCAACGGGCAACGAACTCCCATTTTTTTGGTCCTCCTCTCCCAACTTCTTTGGTTGCCTGGCCATGGAAATTTACCCCTATTAACGGGTCCATGACGTACAAGGCTTGGGGATTTCCACTGCACGCAATTGACCATCTCCAATTGGAGTCTTGTTCATTGGGTTTATGACAATTTGGTGTGTATATATATATATATGCACTAACACACACACATCTATATATATATATATACATATATATATACATATATATATATACATATATATATATATACATATATATATATACATATATATATACATATAT
>Ga0126342_10010690_pt1 | contig 16430 bp, 15 predicted proteins | sample Cyp1metagenome_FD_92528 | JGI IMG/M metagenome (GOLD analysis project Ga0126342, IMG submission 92528) | Coral microbial communities from Lord Howe Island, Old Settlement Bay, Australia - Cyphastrea 1 metagenome | ecosystem: Host-associated > Invertebrates > Cnidaria > Coral ... | reverse complement strand
ATGTTTCTCGCGCAAAACACGGCTTTATCCCCCATTGTCGGTATATAAAGTGGCGACCGGAAACCCACTTTATAAGCGCAAAGGATGTCCACTTTATAGTGAGCTATACATGGGGGATATGTAGACCATAATTATCCATGATGTTCATGCCTTGTCACCTGCCTTGTTGGAGGTCTTGGCCACAAAGGTGAAGGGTGCCTGCACACTATACACCACCTGAGCCGCATCGGCGCCGGAGCTGCGGCGATTTTTGTTCGAATCTTCGGCAGGGGCATGAAAAAAGATTGATGTGGGCAAAAGAATGCCATAAACCATCCATTTGGAAATGGTTTATACATGTTTATACCAATTAAAAAATGGTGATGACTGGGGGATGGTTTTTTTTAATGTTTGTTTTACCCACATTATAGTTAAGAATGACTTATAAGAAAGCATATTTTTTTGTACAAATGAAGGACCTAGCTAACATCTCACATAGGCGGACGACCCTCTCTTTTAACCAATCCGCTCTGATCCATGAAAAAAATGATTGCAATAATAGCTAGAGTGAGTGGATTGTACAAAATAATCCACAATAAGAAATCATAATAATGAACAAAAATTAATCATATATAATTGATAATCAGTATTCATAAGTAGTGGACTTTATCAAGCAAATGAACATGGCTTCCCAGTTTTCTTGATCGAGTTGGTTCGGATTTGGCAGGACAGGCTGCTTTTCGTTCCAGCTCGCCATGCAGAACCAGCATTCCCGGCTGACAGAAACACCGTGAAAACATTGGAATGTACAATGGTGGATTGAACGGTAAAAAGCTAATTTGGGTTTGTCTGAAAATAGTGTAGCCCTACACCCAATAGATCCCAATGGTTAATGATCATTATCCCTACTTTTTATGGCTATTTCATTGGGAAAATAACCCCATTTTCAGACATAGCCATTTGTAAAAAAAAGAACTGCCATTGCCTCGGGGTAAATTGACATTGCTGTTTGCTTTCCTGGGAAAGGTTGATCTACAAATGGCGGGTGAAAACCATGCATTCAGCATATCCATGTTGATTACTGGAGAGTAGAGACATCAGTGAAGCCAATGATGAAGCTTGTCCACAATTCAAAGCTCGAAGTGTCTTTAGAACTATTGAGAACTAGCAAATCACTAGCATGACAACCCAGCCCTTGAAATGTTGAAACATTATGAAACATGATGAAGTCTGCCACTTGGATCCATTTTGGATCCATTTGGAAGCCATTTGGAAGCCATTTGGATCCTGTTCTTGGCGCCAGCCAAGGGGCGGCTTTCACATCCACCGATGTTTCGGGCGGCATATTGGCCACATCGCACAGGGGCTTGAAGTCATAGCCTGTCAGCCAACATGGCAGGAAAGGTGCGGAACTCATCAGAAATCTGGGCTGAAGCGGAGTTTTCATGAGTTTTCGTCATCTTTGGCAGGTTCCACCGCGTGTTCAATGAATCATCACACCTGAACTGGTGGACCTTTATAGGTTAGTTCTCTAGGCGAAGAACATCATTTCTTGGGCAATCTCTCCATCATCCTTAGCCCTGTCCCATCTGTCCCATGTCGAGCCACTTATCCGTGGAATGTTGGTATCTTCCTCAACGGCCTTAATGTCTGCATGCCTCGGCGTGTACCCACTACGTAGTCCAATAATGTCCCCGCCATGTCAAAAAATCCCCGAGTTTCTGACGGAAACTCATCGGGCTCAGTCTTGTATCAATACCAAAATAGCTGGTAAATGATGGTAAATGGATGTTCATCCCACTAAAATTGATATAAATTGATAATAATAGGTTTTGACCCATCCCCATATGATTAAAATATGGCTTCGCCTACACAAACAGCAAAACCCATGGTAACCGAAAAACTCCTGAAACCCTGAAACCGCTGCGGCTAAGGCACTCCTCGAAGGATAGCACAAAGTCCCCACCTTAGCGGCACAAAATCCTCGAGATCGCATGGGGATGCTCCGCCGTGATCAGAGAAAAGGTCTTCGGCTCGAAAGCATCGAGTTGCTGTGATGTTTGATACAGTAGGTAGATAGATAGGATAGGATAGGATAGGATAGGATAGGATAGGATAGATTAGATTAGATTAGATTAGATTAGATTAGATTAGATTAGATAGATTAGATTAGATTCAGATTTAGATTTAGATTCAGATTTAGATTCAGATTTAGATTCGATTAGATTTAGATAAGATAAGATAAGATTAGATTAGATTAGATTAGATTGGATAGATTATATAGATTAGATTAGATTAGATTTAATTGGATTTGATTAGATTAGATAGATAGGTAGATACGTAGATAGGTAGATAGGTAGATAGGTAGGTAATGGTAGATATTGGTAGATATTGGTAGATATTGGTAGGCAATGGCAGGTATTGGTAGGCAATGGTAGATAATGGTAGATAGATAGCTAGACATAGTTAGACAGATAGTTAGACAGATAGTTAGACAGATAGTTAGACAGATAGTTAGACAGATAGTTAGACAGATAGAATGGGTCACAAACCAGCCTTAGGAGGCGGCAAATGTTCTCCGTTTCCAGCTAGCAAGTATTTATTATAGATTCTAGTGTCGTCATGTCGTATCTATCTAATTTTGGTACTACATGTACTACCCTATGTCATCCCATCCACATACCTCTTTGAGCTGGTGCAACCAATGAACCCCCCAGCCACGGCACTGTCGTAGCGTTTGTTGGCGGCTTTCACTTGCCCCTTCTGAAAAGTGTAGACCTGGACGCTTTCAGAGTGTGGATCTATGCAACTGAAGCACTGGGATTGAACAACCGGCGGCGCCGATTTGTGCTGCCCCATCTCACACCATGGTGAGATATCTCTGATTCCCAAAAATAGCTGGGCATTCCCCCAGCTAAACGGCAAAATATATGCTTCAAATTGGAGTATTTGGAGTGTGATCCCGTCCCTCTGATACTAAATACTCACAATATCTCGCAATAAGGGACCCCACAATGGATAGATCCAATAGGAGACTATTGACTATTCAAAACTAGGGTTTCGCCCGGTGGCGGGTATTTAACATTCGGGGAAGGGCATCTTCCATGTTTACCCGCACGAAAGGTAGAAAAGTATTTTTAAAAAATGCAAGCATAATCATCATGCTAAAATCAAGGTAAGGACATGCGTAAGATACTTTTCGATCTTTTTTGGGGGGTTGCCATAGATATAAATAGTCCACCACCACAAAACAACTTTGCAGCCTTGCCTGGCCGCACTTCAGCATGTTGTAGTACTTATCCACAGCGCGCCCAAAAAAGGTCGCAGACATCTCCCCCGACTGATCCTTCAGGTCCACCTGTGTCAGTTAATGTCAGTTGAGGTGGTTTTGTCGAACACCCAAGAATCACAAAAAGTGGGGAATCTAATATCTGGATTAAATAATTACATAATATGATATGAACATCTATTGGATAAATGGAGGAAAGAAATGGATAGAGAGGGTCTATCTACACCCCTGCAAGCGTGGAAACCAACAAATGTCGAAGAAAAGAATCTTCCAGGATTTCCATCTTACCCTCCAGTAAATTAACATAGACCCTGGCAGTCATCGGGGTTGCAAGATGAGTTTCCACTAAGAATGGGTTATTTTCAGGGTCTATGTTAATTTACCAGAGGGTACCCTCTGGTAAACTAACATAACTATGGAAAATCACCATTTTTAATGGGAAAATCCACTATAAATCACCATTTTCAATAGCTATGTTAAATTACCAGAGGGTAAATGGACATGATATGACTAGGGACCTTCCGCCACGTTGGATTCCCGGCACTCCGCCTTAAACAGCTGCCCCTCCCCACGGCTGTTGTTGAACTTTCGCACGTCGCTTTTGGTCAGCACCCGAGCCTATGGAGAGGCACGACTCAGGAGCTCAGTTTGAGAACCAAGGGATTGATGATTGGTCTGGAGAAAAACGAAACATCCTCGTTCTCATCTCAACATTCCTTGCCCATCAGCATTGTGCATTTCCAGCCAGCATGATTAGTACAGTAACAAATGACCCGCAAAAAATGTTACAAGATGTTACAAGGCTTCCAAAAATGGTTGTCCAGACTCTTCCGAGAGAACATTGCTAGTATAATTCCCCACATCACTATGTGGGGTTCTTCTGGTGTCTAATCCCATTTTCAGACCCCAACCAAGAACTATCAAGAACTCGTGGCCATTGGCGTGCTCTACCTGGGTGGCCCATTTCCAAGTGGATGCAGGACCACCTTTAGAGGGATCATAATTGATATGATTATAGAAGTTTTTTAAATTAGGCTACCCAAAAACCATGGGTTTCAATACCAAAATTGTCTAATTCTGGATTATTTGGGGTAGCCTTGTTTTAGGAAAGCCCCATAATCCAGAAATAACACCAACTGCACCCCCCAAGCATGGACATGATGCGACGCGAGCATCGACGCCTTGATTGTCCAGCGTCCCCCGTAATAGGCGGTGAGCATTTCTCAGCGGAACAACGGAGGGAATTACCCAGAATCGGGGGGGACACCGGGATATGCGACAATGGTCAGTTTAAATGGCAAAATGAAGATAAAACAATGCAAAACAATACAAAACATATATGTGCATGCACATATGTATATATATATATACAAAACACATGTATATATAATACAGTATATAATATATGTCATTATATATCATTATATATCATATATACCCAGTGATTCCAAAGCACGTATCTGCTATAGTCGTTCGCTTTTTGGAGGCAGCTATCATTTGCTATCATTTGCTATCATGGTTTCCTGGTAAAATCGTTCACTTCATGAACCTAGGCTCCCGAACAAATCCCGAACATACGCTGGAACGGAGGTTTTAACATCGAACGACTATACCTGGATTTCACTGAACGAATATACCAGGAAACTGGCCCCTTATGGGCCCGTAAGGCCCATATCAAATCGTATCATCCAGAAACTGGCCTGCAACGCCCAATATGTAAATCCTAAACATTTAGATACATTTGGGGATATTGAAGGAAAGGACGCATGTATAGAGCCCAGCGCAAAGTTTACATGAACCATAAACCACTACGGAATCAGCACCATGTTTGTCTTCACTTCAGAGCCCCAAAAATCATTTTTTCACCTTCGAAAAATCTGCGGACGTCGTCCGCTTTGGCGCCGATCCGGCGCATCTTGCGCCGATGGATCTCAACATCGAACTGGAATGGAGGTGGTACTGAGGTAACCCTTCACCTTCTGGATGGGTACCTGAAGAGAGGCAAAGGGAATGGGAGAAGCCGCGGCTGTGATTTCCTCCCGTTGGCACATGTCATGAATTCAATCATTTTTGGTGCGTATTGAACATCGGAAGCGATTTATATACTGTACTTGGATCACATCCGCTGTTTTCCAATACGGGTGTCTGAAAATGGGACCCTAAACAACAGTTTCTACAGGGGAAATATGGGGAAATGATGATAAACCAATGGATTTTGGGATATTTTGGGGTACCCTATTCTCAGGCAAACCTAAATGGATACATGAGTTGTGTGGAAATCCCGCAGGTTTCTCTCTCTCTCCATGGCCACCATCAGGTTCTGCCATCCATGGGTTGCAGGGGAGGGGGTTCACTGCTGAAGGGGCTGTCTGCTGAATACCCCCGAATCAAATCAGACCCAAGTATGATATGGTTGGATGTTCCCATGACCATTCCAATCATCACCAAGCAAAAACATGGTGTATCACCATGAAATCCCCGTATCTTATATTATTTTATCCCATTGATGTTCAATATTGCCATGAAAAAACCATCAACCCACCATGGAAATCACCATGAAATCGCCATGAAGGCCCCACCTCTTCCCGATGAAAGATGCCCGCCGCCAGCGCTGCATCGGCTTCGCCCACGGCCAGGGCGTCCTCGAAGTGCTCGGGGCAGCCAGCGCCGCTGCTGGCGATCACCGGCAACGTGCAAGCGGACTTCACCTGGAGGCTACTCTGCGGAGCCCCAGAAGTTGGGAGATAACCCTTGTAACTTTGGATAAATATGTAATTTAATTATATATATATGTGTGTGCACATATTATATATACATATATATATAATATGTGTGATATATATATATATAAATATATATACATATGCACTGATAAGTGGAACTGCACTTCCAAGTGGAACAAACAGGTATGAATTCAACCGGTTGTCGGTAACACAAAAACGCGAAATACGGCAAATCCATGGTGGGTTCCAACTTTGGAAATGATGTACCGACCAATGGTGGAATTTCCATGTCTTAGTTGGGTCACTGGTTATAAAAGGTGGAGGAACGTCAACTGGAAAATGTATGGTGTTTAGCCCCAAAGCTGGGAAGGTGACATCATGACATCAGACATCGTAAAGATATATCGATAACAAGTCGATGGATTGATATAACATGATATAACAGGATAATGTTCAATACATCATGTGGTTTTATCATGTGATATCTCCATTTGTATAGTGGTACCTAAACCCTATGTATCAGCATTGCTCCAAGCACACCAGATACGAGGGTGAAATTTTCCGAGATAAAGGGGTAAATCCACCAATTCCCACCCCTTGTCGCAATAATTAGCCTGCTATAGGTTGGAGCGTGCGTCTTGCAGAATAGTGTGGGATGTCTATTTGATCTGTGCTTTCGAGATTCCTTGTGGATTTTTGAAGGGGAACATGCCCAAAACTGACCGCACAAAAACCGAAAAACAAATGATTAAAAAAGGGGGTATTCCAAACGAACTCCTGCAGGACCACCACAAGTTGCATGTTGCACGACTTTAGAGATCTAGTCTCTCATGGTCCAAACACACATTGGCATATATTAGGTACATTAAACCATCTTAGACTCAAAGGTGCACAGTAGTTGGACCACGGCTTATAGACGCCCCTGGGTTTTCGTGCATTTTTTGACGTGTTCATGTGTTTTGGTGGGGGGGTTGGGGGGTGGCGGGGGTTAATAACGTTCAATGGCCTTCATTCCTCTAGCCCTATCAAATTGATCATCAACCTTCCAAGACGCTGTTTGTTGATGCTACTCTATCAACTTGGTCTTCTAACTTCTAACTTGTATTTGATGCTACGCTATCAACTTCATCGTGTATCTACCATGCACTGCAGGGACGCAAACAATAGACCGTGTATGGCTGAACCCAAAAATATGGCTCCCTTGCAAGCGGTGGAAAAAAAGGACGGCCATCACTTTGTCAACAAAGAAATGAAACGTATGATGCTACAATGGACATGGCGTCAGACTGTGTTACCCTGTTCACCAAAAGATATGATGACACACCTTGTGAAACTTTTGGAAAGGCATGACGGTTGAATACCTTCCTGCAAAAACGGAATAGTTTGGGGGCATGTCAAAAACCATAAAATCAATGCTTTTTCCAATGGCAGGAAGGTATGAAACCACTTTTCCCAATGGCAGGGCGATTTTTCACGGGCAGAAAAATGCCAAATCGGCACAGTAGAAGTGCGAGGAAAAAGAACGAACTCAGCTGAGTTCGTCGTGCTGCGATTATGTCACGGGCGGCACATTAGTTTGAAAGAGGCAATTCATCCCCAGCTAGAAGGTCATTCAAGACATTTCAAGACCAAACAAACAGGAGTGGAGTTAGCAAAACATGGCGGCGAAACCGTCAATTTGTTCACTAATTTAGTGTGTCCCTTTCCAAACGTTCAAAGCCCTGTTTCATCAAATGCGTATTCTAGGTAGATGCATTACCGTACAGGGAAACAGAGTTTCTACATTGGCACACACATCCTCACAATGCGTAACAGCTGGGGTTTGTTGTGTCTTGAAAACAGCTGGAGACTGACCTGAGCCGTTGCTATCGCGAATCGAATGAGCAGATTAGTGGCTGGTGGCTTCAAGGGCCCACACAGCACAAAGCTATTGTATTTTTAATCAATTATGCTCATTGCAGGGAAGGATGCCAAAAAAAAAAAAAAACAGATTCAATATCCCCAAAACCACCTAGAATTCCAATGAAACACCCCGAAACCAATTTCAAAAATGTTCCCAAAAAAAAACCTAGAAGCATGGACCCCTCATCAAAATCCCAAAAACCTCCAGCTCAAATCCAGCGCCTGCTGGATGAGTTCCAACTCATAACCGTTGCCCTGGCCATCGCGATTGATGCAGTTCAATAGCAGCTCTCCGGCACCTAACGCCTCCACGGCTTGCGCCAGCCTGGGCGCCAGAAAGGATGTGGAACTTCATCCAGCAATTTTTATCCTATAAATTATTGCTGGATGATTGGATCGAAGATCTTATGTGTGTATGAATATTTGGTAGTTAGAGGAAAAAAACATATGTTCAGAATCTACGAGGTTAGGGTGTGTAATTTATGGTTTAAGAAGATGTATTAATTAAGGTGTATGCGCATGTATCTGTTCGTTGGAAGATATTGAAAGTATAGGATCGGTCGGTTTTGATCAAATTTGAGCACCTGTAGGTTACACTAAAACTTTAATATACTCTTTACCTGGACTTGGAAAACTCAAAGAAAAGTGCGATCACGTATGTCGTTGGTGTCCTTCTGCGAGTCAATGCATTGTAATCTTTACATCCAAGGACGGTTCTTGAGTTCTTGAGCAGGAACCAACCAAAAATTGTCGTATTGTCGTTGTACCGCAGTTTGTGTCCGTGGTCATGAGAAGAGCCTGCGAAGTGACAAATCAGAAAGAATTTGGTGTTCTTCTTACCTTGGCAGTATATTCCCACATCTTTGATGATGTTGAGACATCATGTTTCTGGCCTTCCAGCTTTGGGGGGTTCCCCTGAACAGCGTGAAGCCGTTCAACACTCCCCAAGCGTCAAACCAAGAAGCTGCACCACATCAAATTCGCTGTCTTCCCGGCCACCCTTTACGGTGCAGCAGTACCTGGCAGTAAAGATCTTCCCCCGACTTGTCACCGCCCCAAAACCCACCCAAAACCAGTTGGCCTGAGGGGGTCACAATTATCAAACTCCCCAAAACTTGGATGCTTTAGCTTTAGATCCTCAAAATGATAAGTCAGGCGATTTCAGTATCCATGTGTAGCTCCAAAATACTATCCCAACATATCCCAACATTCCCCCCAAAAAAAAAGAACAACTTAATCAACTTTGAAGTGACTTGATCCCAATTGATCCCAATATCCCCAGCCATCCCCAGCCAAGATACCAGGCGAAGGCTTCCCCATTGGGACCTTTGGGCGTTCCTTTCTCCGAGCCCAGTGGGCCCACGCAGTGATGCTCCGTGCTGCCTCTGTCCGCCACATAGACCCTGCGGGGATCCAAAGAGACCACCACTGCCTGCGAGGGTAACAAAGCTATGGCTGCGACCAGGGGAAATTGGTCACGTTTAAAGGGACCAAGATGTGGTCATGTGACATAGTCATGTGTCATCGTTGGGGGCCCAGGATGGCCAATGACTTCTGACCGAAAATGTATATTATTTATGGAGATCACTCGCCACCCTGGAGGCCCTGGAGTTGAGCGCAATGGCTTTCTATCACATCCTCCAGCTTGGTATGAGCATGGATAACCTCCGTGACAGCAATGGAAGAAGATGGAAGAAACCTCTAAGATTTCTATAGATGTCTTGATCTTCCAGAAATTCTCAATCTTTCCCAGCCCACCCCGGGAGTCCCTCCCTTATGTCAAAAACACCCCCGAGAAATCTTGGTTCTCGGGGGTTCCATATGATGGGTAGTGAATATTCGCGGGACGACTACCCAACCACAGCTTCCTGGGAAACGTTATCAGTTGTGATCATCAATATAAAGATTAAGGCAAAGACACACACACATATATATATATACATATATATATATATATATATACATATGTATATATATATACATATATGTGAATTAATTATCTATAGATATATGCCGTACCTACACTAAGCAAGAATATGTTACTGTATCCCCCAAGCGAAATGATTCAAGTCCGAAGAAGCCAAAACGAAACCCACTTTGATATACATATGTTATCATATGTTTACTCCAAGCAATTGCCACTGCACCTGGCGCCCATACTTTGTGCTGATGAGTTCGATGGAGGACGTGCCGTCGCCCTTTCGCCCCGAGGCGTAGAAGGCGCGCGTCGCGTCCACGGCGTCCGAACCGATGGAGATCTTATCGGCGCCTGAGACCAGCCAAGGGGTCGGAAATCTGGGGAGACCACGGCATCCAGGGCCCAAAGTGATAAACTGCTGGGCTGTTGAATTAGTTTAAATAACATTGAGATACATTGAGTACAACTCTTGGTGGCCATGTATCACACTATATCATACTATATATATATATCACGCTGTATCACTTTTTGAAGGATCCCCCACTGATTTTGATTGATAACTGAAAGGTGAATGCATCTCGGGAAGTCATTTGGGACAAGCGTTCCGAATAAATCCAAATAAGGCTTAAAACAGAAAAAAATAAACCTTGCCGCCCTCCCCATCATCATCATCATCATCATCATCGTCATCATCCTCATCCTCATCCTCATCCTCATCCTCATCCTCATCCTCATATATCCTCATATCGTCCCTACCGGCCCTACCGGCCCTACCGACCCTACCGGCCCTACCTCAAGACGGCTCAAGCTTCAAAATTCCGCCACCCCAGCGGCCCCACCTGCTCGAAAGTAAGCATCCGCCACATCCAGCGCACTGTAACTTTGACCGTTGCTGTCCACGTAGGATCCTTGAACTTGCTTCAGATGGCCCTGCCAAAAAAAAAAAACTGTATTCCCCCGCATAGATTCCCCAGTCATTAGTGGATTTATGTGGATTTCCCATTCTTTGAACACCAAAAACATCACACAGCAAATTGAAGCAAGATATTAATTCCACCACCCGCCATCATGAAATACCCCCCATCCCCAGGTCCCCCCATCCGGCCCCATCCCATGAGACCAGCGCGCGCCAGGGATCGGATGCCTCCTCCCACCGTCAAGGGTACAAAAACGCGCTGCGCCGAAGAGCGTAGGACTTCCAGCATGGGCTGATCGGCCAGGACCATATCCTGCCGCCATCTGTGTCAGTTAGGTCAACATGGTCAAGCCTCCAAACGCAACTCACCAGTATGACTTTCGATGGATATACAAAATGTGGCTAAATATCTGATCACACCTTATCTTTTTCAAATTTTCGGTTCAGACCAGTATTCATGTGTATGAGTTTGATTGATTTTGTATGTATATGGAAAAACGCTTAGTCTGACTGTATCTGATCTTTTTTTTGCTGATGGAAGCTGCTTATGAGAGAAACAGAGAAATATGCACATAGAAATACCATGAAAATCCATGAAATAGCGTCTGGTAGGTCTAACGTGCCAGTGGAAAACCCCCATTGAAACTAGTCTTTCAAGCGAGAAGTTTCCAGTGCCAGGTTGGAGTGCGCCAACGAGGGTCTGCAATCGAGACGCCCTGAAAGCTGTGATGTTGAGGAAGGAGACTTCCTGAGGATCAGATATTTAGCCACATTTAACCACAATTAACCACAATTATCTGAATATCTGATGGTTCCATTGCAAGCTTCATGTCATCCTTGCATCACAAATCAGAAGCAGGGTGCACTGAGAATCACCAAAAATTCATCGGTCGTTGAACCAAGAACTGGCAACCGCTTGAAATCTGAAATTTCACTTTAAGTCGAAACTTTACTTTGGGCCTCCGACTCTTCAACCACCAAAAAGTCTATGATGCAAAGCCAACGGTGCAAAGCCACGAAGCTTCTGCTTTTAGTTTCTTGGGATGTCATGACAATCAGTCAACACGTCCTGCCACTTTCCGAAACCATTTTCAAAAATACCCCCCTTCAAGCGGCAACAGCCATGAATTTGAAAGGACATGTTCATGACAGTCATTCCCCTTGTATTTCATTCAATGGATTGGTTTTAAGGGTCAATTTACAGGAAACCCATCTTTTTTTTCATAGGAAAATCATGGAAAATCATGGAACATCCATTTTCGCTTAAACCAATCCCACGCCAAGCTGCATCGGCCCCATCTTGGTAGTAGCGTTCCGCCAGCGCCACCGGCTTGCCGTGGTTTCGCACGCCGCCATCGCCCTTCTCCCGCACATCGTATTGGTCCCCCTGGCGATTTCAAGATGGGGGTAGACGGTTTAACCATGAACATAGTGATTGAATGGGATTTCATGAGTATATCATGGGGATATACAGCCATATACAGCCTACTTGGGGATAATCCTGGTAATATTCCCCATAAGTTGGGATATATGTCTATATACATTCCCTGGCATTTTTTTGAACGATTGTTCCATCATTTTTCCACAGTTGTCTGGTTGAAAACGGCTGGGCACGCTGCTGTTCACTTGTGGCTGGGTAAGTTGACATTAAAAAAATGTGACCATGCAGAAGGTTCCAGGGGGCGAAACCACGTCGTCCATTCTGTGAATGACGAGGTGACCATGGGGTATACGGTATAGGTCAAAGACCCGCCCGCAAAATTCGTCGCTTTCAGATACTTTGAGTTTAGTATGGTAGTATGAGTATACAGTTGACTAATCCAACCGTCCATTTTGACCTAAACCATGCCTATTCGCCACACAAAACAATTGTATCCAACCATTATCCCTACTAAACATTAAACCACGCAGTTTGCATTATATAGCAGCCCCCCCTCCACCAAATGCAGAAACAAATTCATAAATGTATCACTGTCACTGCCATTATGGGATGTTATTTCTCTGCATCTTGTTGGGGGTTACCCTCTGGTAATTTAAGATAGCTATGAAAATAACAATGTTCAATAGGCACATCAACTCTAAATGGCCCTTTCCAGTGTGCTATGTGAAATGACCTTACCGGGTAAATCATCCCCTAAAATCCCATGAAATCCCATGAAAATTATATACATCCCCTATCATCCCATGAAATGCCATGGAAGATCATCTTGTTGGAGGTTTAATTGGGGTTCCCTTAAATTTTCATGGGTCATGACTGATGTCCCCATTTTTCACATCACCCAACCAAAATCGGTATATGGTCTACTAGATGGCTACTATAAGGTGATGTCCAATATTCCCAAAATGGGACACTTACCAACCCCTTTAAATGTTGGTGGTTAATGGTGGTTACATCTGGTGTTACCCAAATCATCCCGTCATCCAATCGACATGGGGATCCCAGGGGATCCCCATGACGTCGGAAACCACTGATGAGATCCCATGGAAATCCCATGGAAATCCCATGAAATTCATCCCATTGATTGATGGAATAGTCATCTTGTTGGGCGAAAAATTCGCCATCCAGACCTTGGGGAAGCCGGTGACCCCCAGGTGACCTTGGTCACCACTAAGTCGCCGGTATCGTTGGCCCGCACGTCCAGACCTAGGTCTGGGCGCCTGGGCGTAAATCCATCAAAGAAACAGTCAAAATATGTCAAAAACCCATGAAAACATATGGCTATGGATCAATACCTCGAATACCTATTAATACCATTTTTAGTGGGATGAACATCCATTTTCCAGCTATTTTGATGTTCACCAGGGGTACAAGGTTTTGACCCACTGCCATATGTCAAAAACCCATGAAAACATCTATGAAAACCATCCATCCCACATCCATGAAACTGGCAAAATCACTGAAATCTCCTGAAAAAACTCCATCGATGAAATCCATCGAACTCCATCAGAAACTCCATCGAAAATCATTCAAACATCCAAGAAAGTAATTAATAATATATAGATATACATAGCTCTTATCTATTCTTTTCTTCTCATGAAATCATATGAAATCCATCATGAAATCCATCTCAAACCTCTCCAACTTCAACTGAAACGTCACCCAGCAGCATGCAATGATCCTCCTGGCCGGCGACGCCGGCTGCACGCTGGCCGCTGCGGCCATGGCAGCAGGGCCGCTGGGGGCGCTGCCAGCCAGCCAGGTGGCGAGGATGTGAAGGCCGGCCTCAAAGGGGTGAGGAAATTGGTGACGAATGCAACTACCCTCTGGTTATGACTAACATAGCCATGGAAAGATCCACCATTTTTAATAGGTAAACCATCTATTTCTATGGGCCATTTTCCATGGCTATGTTAAATAACCAGAGGGTATCCATTTCAGTAATGAATATATGAATAATAGTAACTAATCATACTAATCATGATTGTTTCCCTCATTGGAAAATGTGGAAAAATGTGGGAATGATTATGGAAATGATCATGCAACTCCTAGGAATTGTTGTAATTACCATGGCAATGATGGTGGCACTGAATCAATCAACAGTTTCATGGTAATAATGGTGGCATGTGGTGGCATTGAATCACCAAAATATGATAGTCTAAACATGCTTCCATACCAGGTCTATCATGGTCTTTTGGGATATGGTTTCATGACTTTTCTCGCCAGGACCGCCAGGATGCCGACGGCTTCTTTTCAAAAGGACAGCCTACTGAGTGAAAGTTCAAGCGGCAGTTTTCAATGTTTAAAGAACCTATAAGCAAATATTACCCTCCAGTAAACTAACATAGACCCTGGCAGATAGGGGTTGGAAGACTAGTTTCCCTTAAAAATGGGTGATTTTCAGGGTCTATATTTATTTACCAGAGGGTATACAATATCATTTCTTGTTGGATCGTGGTTTCGAGCAGGTCCGTCGTCCGTCAGATTTTGGTCGATGGTGGTGAAACGTCCCAAGATCCATAGAGGAATTCTGCATCGAAATCAGGTGTCCCTGCCTGAATTGTAGCGTTCTGCTCACTGAACCCACCCAGAATTACAGGTTGAACAGTCCCACTAAACACAGAGACATAAAATATATATGGCTCTCAGAACAGGAATGCAACTGTCCACTACTTCCACTACTTCCATTCAGCCCTGAAAGAACAATTCCACTCTAGCTGGTCAAAATCGTTCTTTCACTGGGCAACCCCACATGATTTTGTTGCTGCATGCCTACTGAAATCTTAGATTCACGAGTGAGTGGGTTTACCCATCATTCATCGGGTATGTATCACCCGTTTCGCTGCTCAAGGTCCTCATTTGCGGTTTGTTATCCAATGTCGCAAACCAAAGAACAAAATCTCTATGGTTGAAGCTACCCAAATGGTCAAATAAGGTACCAGTATGGTACAATTTTGTCAAATGTGTACACCACATTTCTGCCTAGAAATGTACCCCTCAACCAGTCGGTACACTACCAGGTTACCCGCCAGACATGTGGCATGGCCAAACCCCAAAGGCTAATCATCATCTCTTCATCAAAATTGGAACTTTAATGTATAATTATATATATAATTATAACTTACAAACATCTTATAGTCATGTGTAACATTCTGTAACCCATTTTGGACAGCATTGGTCCATGATTCCCGGTGAAATCCACCAGAGCTGCTGTTCCACTCTTCTCCGGGTGAAACTGCGTGGCCACGCAGTTGCCATGACGCACCGCGCACACAAAGCGCTCACCATACTCCGAGCACGCCAGGGCCCAGGCTGCTGACCCTTCCGGCATCCTGATTTCCGGGTGATGGCCCCCCAGATGGGCGGAAAAAATGAACAGATCGAACGAGTTTTACCCGGGGTTCGTTTGGGGGAGATCTAATGTTAGAAAACAGGGGGAGTATCGAAGAACATCAAACTGGGCTCTGGAAACTCTCCATGGGTACGTGTCTCCAGAAAAGGAGGGATACTCCAACCATTGTGGGATCCAAAATTGAGATTATTGGATGTTGGATTCTTGATGGTACAACCAGCTCCGCGACACACCATTTGTTTTCACACAAAGTATCCAACAATTGCCAGAGCCGGTCATCAAATGCCAGGATAAATCAGTTTCTCTTACTTTCGAAATTTGTTGGGTCGTTCCCTTAAATTTTCTTTGGGGGAATCTTCTTTTGGACCATAATTCCATCATTAATGTCATTAATGTAGAGCTCATCCCAAAAATGTTGGTGTTAACTACTTTGGTGATATTATACCCTCTGGTAAACTGAGATAATTAGCTATTGAAATTGCCATATGTATAGTTTTCCTTTACCCATTGAAAATTGATTTTCCATAGGTTGTTGTATGTTTACCAGAGGGTACCCCTTAGGTTCTGCATAGCTCATCCCACCATGCTCATCCCCAGCGCCGGGCGACGGCACACGGTAGGAGTGGACGAAGTAACACCGCGGCGGGTCCTTCTCCAAGGGCCAGGGATCTTCCCTCGGCCACTGGGGCCACTGGGGGATGGTTGGAAGGGATCTTCACCAGTAATGGATGTTCACCTTAATGGTTACTATTGTTGGTGAATATGAATCATATTCCAATATACCAACCATTACTAACATAGACCCGGGCAAGCCGGCGGCGGAAGTTTCCCAAACATAAATGACCTATAGTTCAAAGACACCCTGTCCCGACCGTGTCCTTCCCTCGACACTCCACACCTCACACTGCACACT
>Ga0126342_10010689_pt1 | contig 16431 bp, 12 predicted proteins | sample Cyp1metagenome_FD_92528 | JGI IMG/M metagenome (GOLD analysis project Ga0126342, IMG submission 92528) | Coral microbial communities from Lord Howe Island, Old Settlement Bay, Australia - Cyphastrea 1 metagenome | ecosystem: Host-associated > Invertebrates > Cnidaria > Coral ... | reverse complement strand
GAGAGAGAGAGAGAGAGATGGAGAGAAGGAAAGAAAGAATGAAAGAAAAACAAACAACAGAGAAAGAGAAAGAGAGGGAGAGAGGGAGAGAGGAGAGAGGGAGAGAGGGAGAGAGGGAGAGAGGGAGGGCCGGAGGAGTAGAGAGGTGTAGCGAGACACAGAGAGGGAAATATGATATACCATATACATTCTATCGTCTATATGTGTATATATATATATTGTATGTGCATGGTTACATGTATGTGACAGTGCCAATAGCTGCAGCTAAAGAGTGCGCTCACATTCGTTTCTCTAGCATCATGGTTTTCATGGTGCTCACCAAAGGCCTCCGCAAGTCCGAGCATCTGACCCAAATTCCACTTCCTGGGCATTCTGAGAACATGGTGATTTGTACAGGTGTGATCCCCCAATGCATCAGCAGTGTATGTGACATTTAAGCTGCATGACATGTTTCCACCATGTTGCAACAAGCGGCTCGTTCCGTTGAAAGTCCATCCCTCCCATGGGTGTTGCAGTTGCATCGCCCACATGGGAGTTGTGCGCCCAGACAATGATCTTCATGTCCTGTGGCAACTGAGGCAACTGCATCCGCCATCTTGACAAATGATCAAATAGGATTATTTGTAGGATGACATGGATGATCTATACTGGGATGTTCTTTAATCGGATTATCTACACTTATTATCCATCGAGAATCTAAGTCTTGTCATCGAGAATCTAAGTCTTGTGATGTGCCGGACAACAACTTGACAGACTCCTTTTCGTCGAGGCCGAAAAGCTCGCGAGAGTGTGCGCGTAGTCTAAGGATGGTAGTCATCATGTGCTGGTCCCGAGCGTTCCTGGTTGGTCAACAGGATGTCAGCATACTGTATTGCAAAGATGCAGGTTGGGTGCCTCCAGTGCCTCACATTTGCTCCGCCTAAGCCTGAAAGTTTCCAACCTATGAGACAATTTCCAAGGACCTCAACCTTTCAGGTTTCAAATCAAGCTTCCAGCTTGCTCGAGATCCGGGCGGTTCTAACCGCTGCTTGGAATAGTATTCGTCAGCTGCAATCATGCATTCCTTGGACAAAGCAGCTCTACAGGGCCTTCCAAGGGAAACAAGAATTGCGGTTCTGCGCTTGTGGCCACTTGCCAAGGTTCTAAATTCTGTTCCACATTGAACTGGTCAAGCTTGGAGCAGCCGCGGAACTTGTTTGAGGCCAATACCTGCTACAGAATGCTGCAAACAGACTTAACAGACTGTAGAAAATATCAGAAAATTGTGAATCCACAGAATCCACAGGTTTGCCATTCTCATGCTCTTCGGTTTTCGGAACCAAAACAGACGTCAGAGGCGCAATGCTCCCACAGCTGCCATCTGCGGTTGTCTTTTGTAGTGTTTTCCTGAAGGAAAACATTGTGGACATCAAAAAGACAACCATGGTGCATTAGTGTGGGAAAACATGTGTCAAGCCATGCTAATTCGCCCAGAATCCGCATCGCACCCAAGTCTGCTTGAAATTCCCACTGTAGCTGAGCTAAAATGCTGGGCCACCTCATAGCAGATTGGATATGAGTGGATGGGTTGCTAGGTATGGAAACCGCACACGCTTCACAGAGCCGGTTCCTGCATCTTCCCTCCAAGCTCAAGGTTTTTTCTTCATCGACCCAGGTTTGCTCCATGCCGAAGCTACTGGTGAAACATGTGAACAAAGTAATAGTGACTGCATGAATGTGGCTTGTGCCACCTCTGCAAAAGCCCTGCTGTACAGTGAAGTTTAATCTTGGCTGCTGTGGCCGGTACAGCACTATATGGGAACTCGAAGGCCTGAAATGCCACCTGCAGCTGCAAAACATCGCTATGGCGCTGTCGGCGCACTGTTTCATGCGGGAAGCTTCTTTGTGCTGGCTCCTGAAAGCGCAGAGTGGTTGCAAGAACAGATGACATGCAAAGGCAGCTGACAAATACACCGTAAACGCACAAAACAAAACTGCAATTTCCGGGTGAGCACAGCAAAGAGGAGCCAAGAGTCTGTCGGAAAGCTCTCCCCAATATCTGGTGTACTCCTCCTCTCCAAAAGTAGTTCTACGGACGATATCGCCCAGAACAGTGTCATCTTTCATGACACCAAAGTGGAGGTCATAGGCCAATCTTGAAAAAGATGCTTCGGACGGTCTCTCAAATGGACCAGAAAGAACACGCACCTCCGGTGACATGTAACGCTGACCCCCACAGGCAAACAGCTCAAGCCAAAAACGACTAAAAACCAAACAGATGCCAAACAATGCCAAACAGTTGTTCAATTCTCGTGCCTCAGCTGCATCAAAAAGTCTCTCCACAGCAGCTTCCCAGCTGAGGGTGTGTCTGTCCTCTGGAGCCAAAGGAGTAGGATCGCCTGCCAAGAGAAACAAATCAACACAATGGATCCCAATGGAACAACTGTTCAACAATTGTTGAGATTGACAACCTGTGAGAGTGTAGCACCCTAGGAACAGGCAACGGGATGTAGCATGTTAGCAATCAATATGAAAGAAGTGGTCCTTCACATTGGATGGAAATGCTTACATACTAAAACCTCCGTCGTCTTGCCTAACGGGCCCAACTGAAGCACCAAAGTGCAAGGTTATTTTCATGGGATGGTGCCACTCGAAACAGGGCACCTGCTGCCAAAGCTTCCCTCACCGCTTTCGTGAAGCTGTTAACATCACCAATCTCAAAGAAGTGGCATCTCTCCTGCATCCATTCAAGATCTTCGTCCACGACTGTTGTCTAATAACTACGTATAACTACAGTAAGCCATTGGTTTCTCACCCACTAAAGCTGCTTAATGGTATCGGTGATTAGCTGCCCGTAGCTGCCCAGACAAGATCTTGCGCTCCTTGAAGCGCTCGAAGAAGTTATTCGACACATGCCGGGCCAGAACGATATGTTTCCCCATGGCTAGCGCTTCGACGGTCACTGTGCAAAGAACATCACTGGTCGAAGGATTGATAAGGACGCCGTATCCATGGATGGGTGTATCAGCATGGTCGATACCAGGGTGCATGTTGAGTTTTGCCGAGTTCTCGCTCAAACCATTCACCTCTTCCACAATCTCGTCGTAGTCGGGGCCTGTTCGTCAGGTTGGGCACTATTGAACACTATTATTATACTCCAACATTGCGACAAGAAGAGCTGCAGAGTGCAGACATGTGTAGGCTCTTAGTCTTGCTTGGAGGATGTTGTGGGAAGCAGATTATATTTTATATGATATAAACCTGTAGCCCCTCATGAGGTTCCATGCGCTAAATATTCCAATCTTATGGCAATTCAAGGCTTTCCTCAACATCGTGTGATATGATGTGTCACCTCTAAACAAATTTCAACATCAAACAGCAACGAAGTGCAACCCATGGGAACCTGAGCCGAAGCCATCAACCACCAAATCGCTGAGCTCTGGCCCTGCTGTGATCAACAAGTCCAGCAGCTCCCGCCATCCTTTGGGATACAGTGCCTGACCAACAAGTCAAGAAAAGGTATGACGAGGTATGGTCAGTATGGATCAGTATGCTGCAATATGGTATTGAATTGTCAAATATCTGTCGATATGCATCGTTTTTTCGTCCCCAGAGTCCCCTAGCTTGAAAATTGGGCTCTAGGCCGCCAAGGCCTTGCCGAGATAGTAGGCCTTGGCAGCCCCTTCTGCGGACTTGTGGCTCCTTCGACACAGCTCACAGCAACCGAATGTCCAAGTCGATTCTGAAAAGACATTTCTGGTTCTTGAATACCCTTAACGGCCGAATGTACGTCAGATTTCAATAGATTTCAACAACTCTTGTTCATGTGTCCTGTCACCAATGGCCAGGAATTCTGAGCGAACACCATGAACATTGCAGGTTACCTCGTTGGGTAAGGGCATGATGGTGTCCGACAGCTTGATGTTCACATCGCAGTAGGCGCTACAGACCAGTGTTGAGGCTGCAAAGACGGATCCTTCTTTCAACTCCAAGGGCAAAGTCTGATCAATTTCCATGTAGTCTGCGTAGTTTGTGTGGACGATTCCAATGACATGTCTGAACAGGTTGGGCCATCGCTGACCCGAATGGAACCAGCACAAATGTTCAGGCTCTTCCAGGATCAAAACATCCTTGGGGTCCAACGGCTGCAAATTTTGTGTGCAATCTCCTGCTGGGAATATACTTCCCAAGGAAAGTGTGTACTTAGCAGCGTACCAGCGAAACTGCAAATTCAATGTGTTCAAATCCATCTTTGCTCGTTCCTTACACCATTCTCGAACCACCTTCTCTTGATCCTCAGGTGAATCAAAAGAAACGCCCTTTGCAAAGACATAGCCTTGGTCTTTCTTTTCCAGAAATGGAATGTAGAGTATCACTGGCTTGCCACTCTTTGCAAGGTACAATGCTCTCAGCAAGGGATTCACTGCAGTCCCGGTGCGCCATGGAAGTGCAGCCGTGGTGATGATGGTGAAATGTCGATCTGGACCTCTGAGATTGGAAGCAGGGGTGCATGGTGGCACGGGCCCCAAAGAGAATAGAGGTGACTCAGCCTCTGCGTCCAAAAGTGATCCACCCAACTGCTGCACAATCCTCGCAGATTTCGAGCTGCCCCGCACCTGTTGGCGTTGGGATTGACGTGCCAGTGCCTCACGTTGCTTGGTTGCCTCCCGAAACTGTGAGTATGCATTCAAGGACAAGATGGAACCAATGAAGCCACTGATTAGAGAGATCAGTGTTGAAAATGTCCAGGGCGCATCTTTGCTCTCTGCGGTTTCTGCGGTTTCTGCGATCTCTGTTTCTGTTGCATTCCGGGGCATGTTCTTTACGTCGTCCCCAGTCACTCGCAGTACCGTGGGAAGTCTGGAGCGAAGCCGCCGTGGAGCGCTGAAACGGCTGGGACGCCATGCCTCGCCTCCCAGACCCAAGCCAGGGCCGGCAAAGGCCAGGGCGACAGCCATGGCTCTGTGTCCACTTGTGTTCTGAGGGGGTCGTCTAAGGTTAAACAACAGCATGGAATGCAACATATAGAAACTGCTGGACAGGACACATTGATTATTTTACATGTAATTATGCAAATAAAATGTGTGTGTGTGATTGCTTTTATGTACATGTATGAATTTATATTTATATATACATATACATATGACATATATTTGAAGGTAAATGCACGTCCTCAGCCACTCCTACATGTTCTCGTATCTTGCCATGGTTCTAGCTTTCACAGAGCCACATAACGACGCATCATCCTGGCATGGTGCGATCAGAAAGTTCCACCACAGCTTCGGGCTGGCCTAGATAGAACACCATTCGAATAACTGTATCAGACCCTGGTGCCTACACCGAAGCGTGGAGCCATGACAAGCCATGACAAGCCCATCACCCTTTGGACCACAGGAATCACCCAATTTGGCCAGTTCAGAAAGCCCAAGCTACAGGTCCGGCTGCTCCACCGGATAGAGTGTCCGCCGAAATTCCTTCCGAATCCGACCCGATCGTGCAGGCAGTGCAGGTAAGTTATAGAATTCATCCTATAGCAGATAGATGCAGATAGCGGCTTTAGCGCTCCGAAAGACTCCTAAAGACCTCTGCCATCCCTGTCCTTACCAAGCTTGTCACGATCGTAGAAGTCAAAAAAGTTGAGTACCTCCTCCTTTGCCTCTTCCTTGCAGTAGCAGTCCATGCCAAAGACGTAGGGCCCATCAGAAGATGCTCTCTTTCTCATCCACTCCACCAGCTCATAAAAAGGTCGATTTTGCCACATCCAATCCTTATGTTGTAAGCCGCTCCGACTGGCCTCTGACAAATGACACAGCCTGACACAGCAAAATAACCCCCTGAAATCATTTGTTCCCATACGCCAAGAAGCGGGGAAACGTGTAGTGTCTGGAAACATTTTGCTCTTCTTCCTGGGATATGTGGGCGAAAACATTGGATGGCAGCGGCAAACAAAGCCACATGACAAGCCTCCCACCAAACCAGTTTGGCTGAGTGACCGATGCACGTACTGGTTCACGTGCCACATGAAAGTCCAGTCACTCTCACAAAGAATGATGTTGAAGCCTCTGTTTTGCATCAAATATTTGCTGATCCTTGGCATGCATAGCATTGAAAGCATCGGGTCATTTGCTGTTGGCCAGAAACACTTGCCGCAACTTCAGCTTTGTACGTTGACAAGCCGCTCAGCACGCAAGTGATAAAATTCCTCCGTGCCGTGTGTGCATTCCCCAAGCAGCACCGTAGTGGCCGTGTCAGGGATTTCATTCCTGAGCTTCTAGGCTTGTGTGTCTTGGAAAAAGAGGACGTCAGGACCACAATTCCACATTTGAGAGGTTTGAACAGAGGTTTGAACCATTTGGAACGGCACTTTTTTCTGCTGAGAGTCTTGGCCAGCTCAGCCCCATCTACAAAGCAACAGGGATTCCCACCATCCTCTGGCATCTTGCCGTCCTGGCTTCAAGGCAAACAACACTTACAACAGCGTCCAGGACCTGTCCAGACGTCTGTCCGACTGTCCAGCGTGTGTCCCAGTGTCCTGCCCAGGCTTTCAACCAGCCACCATAAAGAAAACATGGGGCTGCTGTGGCATTTTGTCTGAGCCACAGAGCAAACGGATGAAACACCCTGAGTTTCCAAAGACAATCCTGGCACCAAGAGACATCTTGCCTAATTACGAAGAAGGAAACTGATAGCAAGTTTAGTGCAGTGGTGCAGCGAGCTGTATGTCAGGCTGGTATGAAAAGAGTGACCATGTTTCTTGACCATCATCCAAGGCCACAGCGTTTCCACTCAAGAACCTTGGACTGAAGTGACTGAAGATCAACGCCCTTGAACAGAAGCAACGTGCACAACGCAAATCGAGTGCTTGGCACTGGCGGTGGGTGCAGAAGGGCCATCTCTGCACAGGGCCTGCAACGATGTTCATCATGTACCAATGGTACCATGCCAATCACTTCGCATCGCATCATTGGCACTTCTGAGGCAACTGGCTCCAGGATGTGCCGATGGCCAGCGTCAATGCCAGCATCGCTCCTTAGCCCAAACAACAGCTGCAGTTTCAGTGGTTGATGCAGCTGATGCAAACTCTCGAGGGCTATGGGCCCGGGCTCTATACCGAACCCTGCACTTGGTAGCTGTTGACGGTAGCCAGCAGCAAGGCATAGAACAGAAAGGATGACAGCCACACCTTCATCATTCAGCACAGAATGATCCGATGACTAATGATTTTCGAGTCTGGTGAGCTTGCACCCTACCAGTATGTCCTTTCTTCAGCGATGTCATCAGCCAGGCTCTGAGATGGCTCAAGGGCAACTTGGCAACCTTGACTTTATTGACAAAGAGAAAACTGCAGCAGAGGTTGGTTCCAAAACATGTCCTCCCGCTTCCTCACTATTGCCGCAAACCAAGGATGCCAAGGGCAAACAGTTAACTAGCAGTTTCTCCCAGTGCCGCAACCCAGCTCCCAACTGCCTAGCCTGTCATGGAAAATATGGAACGTGGCATGGCCTGTCAGTTGCTGCAACTTCAAGGCTCAACTCCTGTGGACAACTGTCAGCTGGCCTGTTGTCAGACTACAACTGAGTTGGGTGGCCCATGAGGTAGTGAGCCAACGGCTGATTATCGAATCCAGAAGCATTTGAACTTGCTGCAGAAAAGCCCGAAACTGATAGCCTGCAACAGTGGAGCTCCACATCTCATGCATCTCTAGTTCTATATCCATTTGCCTATGCCTGCCCGTATCTATGCATGTCCATTTCCTATCTCCATCTCTCATTCCATCTGTCTGTGGCTATCTCGTTCTGTCTTGACTAGAATCTATATGTATTCTGTATCTGTATGTTTTCCCGCCTGTCTCGATTTGTCTATCCCTTGGCCAATTTGTTCCTCTGTATGTTGATCGACTCAAGCATCCATTGGTCTGTCCATCCACCCATACACCCATGCACACAGACCCATTAATCCATCTCACGCACCCCCATTTTTGATCATTCATCTGTCAGAGAGTTTTTGTAGCAATTCAGCTCGTCACCGATTGCATGAGCCATGGCAAATGCCTTTGGCATCAGCCCTCTGTCCGTGCTTTGCGGACTGGGTGAAACTGTAGATCATTGCAAGTTGGAATCATGCTTTTAGCACATATTAGGCAGCAAAGCCTTTTCATAACCTTTTGCCGGTCACCCGCTGCAAAGCAACAACAACGCGTAATTTGTCATTCTATTCTATTGGGGTCCAAGGTTACAAGAGTGCCATCTATCAAGTGGTGCTCGACAGAGGCATCTCTTCAAGCTCTAGTCTGAAGTTCCCACACCCTTCCTTCCCTTTTCCCATGAATGCAGAGGAACTTGCTGAAACTGCGAGGAACTTGCTGGCACGATCCTCAGGCATCTAAAACTCAACATGCTCGACTTGTAACACCACTCTCCACCATCGATGTGGTCATTGATGCCTACAATCCTCGCGACGCGACAAAAAAAGGACCACGTCTCCGCCAAGTCATGCATGTGCTGTGCCTTGGCTTCTGGACTTCTGAAATTTCTGAGTTTGGACAGTTTGGACAGTTTGGACTGATGCTGATAATTTTGGAATGTTTTGGAATCTTTTGGAATGTTTTGGAATGTTTGCCCTCCTGGGGTGTGATCAAATGCAGCTCCGGTACCTCGATTCCTCGGTCTGTGACTACCGAGCCTGGCCAAGGTTCCCAGCTTGTCATGTCCCATCTCTAGGTTTGAACCTGTCACTCAAAGCAGTCCTGCCTTCCGAGCAAAGCCTTTCCATCATGCCCACATAGAGAATGCCAAACATGAATAGAAACCTTGGTTCAAGTGGTCATTTGACACTGATTCCCACTTGTCTGGAAATCGAACGAAAACGCCTGGCAAGCCAAGGTGCTGGTATGTTGGGCCACCAGTCTCAAGCGCCAAATCTATGAATTTGGCCTGAAAATGTGGCCAGGGAGGGCATTGTCGACACAAGCCTTTCAATTTTGATGTTGGTCAATTTGGACAAGCCCAAGCTTAATTGAGTCTCTCGATCTGGGCCCAAGGACACTGTCCAAACACATCAGGAAAGATGTGCTGGTACTTGTGAGTTGCCCACCTGCCATGATTCACATTTTTTTCTTGATCTGAACCTTCTTGGACTTTGAATATCTTTGAATCTGCCCCTGGGTAAGAACTGTTGCTGCCAAGCTGCGGTGATACCATTGCGCCCAGAGCCTGGTCGAAAAATGACTGCAAGTGGCCTATTCTTTGGTCGCACCTACGGTGGCCCCTCTGTTCAAAGTCACCAAGAAGCATATATAGAAACATATTATCATTCCGCAAATACATATGCACATACAAATACCTATACATGTACATATACATTTAGGCTCATTTAGGTATAAGTATTATATACACATCTATTGGTCTACACTACACACATCTACACGTCTATACACACATCTACACGTCTATACATCTATACAGTCTATACATCTATAATAATATACGTTTTAATCTATACAGTCTATACATGTATACATGCCAGCCTGAAGCACTACAATTCTGTCAGCAGAAGAAGTAAAGCTGTGCAGCCATGCGACACCGGCTCACAAAGCCACGAACCGGGAAGCACTTTGCTCGGAGGACCCACCCTGAGCAGCAGAGATGGTATGACATTCTCATAGCAACATCCTTCATGGAAATTATCTTATGGCAAAACTGAAGGGCTCGTTTCCAAGTCTTCTGTCATGTTTTCTTCAGCTTTATCTGTTCTTCGCATCTGTGCTGCCAACTTCTTTTGAATTGTCCCCTGCGATTCAGCCTTGGTTGACAGATTGTGTCATTCAATGGTCCAAATTCCAGTTTCTCAACCGCAAAACAAGCCGACTTGACAATGCCGAGAGACAAAATTCAGGCTTCCAGAAGCCACATAAAAAGCCAAGGTTGCCGTCTGATCAGGGAGAAAAAGGTCCTTGGATGTTCTTCAGTTTGCTCCATTCAGCTGTGGCGAGTTCAGTCTTTGAAGTTGGATTTAATCATCTCGCCACATCTGTCCTTCCCAGGAGACTCCAACTTCTCGAACATTGTGTGGCACACCTGCATTTCACGAATTCTGTCAGGCCTATGACTGTGATATGAATGATATAAAGAACATCAGTCATGTGACCTTGAGCAGGAAGCTTGGGTCCATCAGGTCTTTCTGGATCCATGCTGGATGTTGGAAAGCCTCAAACCAACATGTGGCATGCCTGCTGGCATAGGCTAAAACATCGTGCCATGACTCAGTTTCAAGCCGGCATGAATACCTCTTCATTCAAGCGGAGTTTGAGCGACCTCGCTTGTAAAAAATATGAGCCACAGCACAAGGAGAAGCAACAATGAAAAGCAATTCTCGTTTTGCCATCGCCTTGCCACCAATGTCACGCTTTGTCTTTCCTACAATCTTGGCTAGTCGTCACTTCTAGCCTGCTGCACTATGCTGCTGGGCTCAGATACTCGGGGCAGTCGCGGAAGAGCTTTATGTCTGACCTTCGATGCCAGGGCCCAAGCTGAATTCCAGTAAAGGCTAGGGGGCAAAGGATGAAAGGACAAGTGGACACATCTCGGCAGCTTCGGGGTCCAGGCATTTTGGTAGTCACATCCACTGCAATATCCCTGCCTCGGCAGGAGTCTGAGATGCAAATTGCAAGTCCCGAATTTGAGGCAAAACACGATCTGCTCCCTTCCATTTCCCCCGACCGCAGGGGGGGAGTGCCTTTCTGACTTTCTTGCCCGTGCTCCCGCATTTCGTCAAAAAGCTCCGCAGAGAGCTTCCGCTCCTCGAGGAAAAGCTATCAGAAGAGCGACTTCACATGGAAACCACTATCTTTTTAGCTATCTTTGGCGCTTTGGAGGTCCCTTTCATTTTGTGTCCATCCGCTTTAATGCATGCTATCTCGTGCCTCGAAGAATGCGTGCACCGATGCCTCTTGCTTCAGCTTTTCAGCCTGCACCTGAAAAGCACGCCCACATGGGCTTTTTTACTCCCTTTCTTCAAGAACCTCTTTGGCCAGGGCACTTGACGGAACGATCCAACTGCAGCTGTGATGGACCCCACCAGTGATGAAAACAGGCATACAGCCACCAGGACCTCAACTTGGCGGCTGCAAGTAGTTTTCCTTTGGGGCTGCAACCACCACAAGTTGACAACTGCTGAACTGCTTTCTTCCGGTACTGGATAGACCTTCAACCTTCAACGACTGCTGAACTGCTTTCCGAATCTCAGTTTCACGCCGTCATTATTGCAAACAAGCGCTCAAAAACGTTGTCCGGTCCTGAACGCGCATGACGAACACAAACGTGGTGGCAGAGGAAATTGCCAAATATTGAGGTATCCAAGACATCCAAGGCATCAAAGGCATCAAAGGCATCCAAGGCATCCACCGATGTTGTTGGTGGCGGGCATGAACTGTGTTAGAGACCAATGCATTGCAGAGACGTATACCTCAAATGCATTTTCATGCGCAATGTTACAGCAGCTCTTGTACACAGCTCGACATCAAGCTTGACACTTCCTTGGCACCCCGTTGGCCCTCCCTTTTCCATTTATCATTAACCAGCATGCCGCTTGATGGTCTTGTTTTCTTCGGAACACCCAAAAACAACAATTGGTCGCATGGCTCTGAGGTCCAGACCTCACCAAAGGGTTGACCATCCAGTTGAGACAATATAATCCAATTTCGCGAAGGATTACCTGAGGTCACCGAGATGTGACAGGACTAGTGACACCAACGTTGCTGCAGGGTATTGCCCGCCTTCAAGCCCAACATAGTATCAACCACAGGCAATGAAGTGGTTGATGAGCCTTGGAATGTAAGCTACAGCATGATTTCATGACAATGTGCCACGCAACATTGATCATCAAGGATAAAATATGATAAAATCTTGACCGCAGTACCTGACAGTACCTGACTCAAAGACTGATCATTGAGAGATCCCACTTCAAGTGTGGCTTCTTCATCCAAGGCTCAGAACTGTAGCAAGTGCAGATGACAGCTTGAGCACCAAAACCGAATAGGGGTTGCGCAGTCCTGTGCAAAGGCGCTGGTACAACAGATTCACAGATGGCTGCACTGATGCAACTAGCGTGCACTGAACATCACTGAACCATTTCTCCAAGTCACGCTTTTCACACGCCTTGGCTGCAAGATGTTTGAGTGGATACATTTACTTGGCATGGCGCGTTCCTAGTGGAATCACTTTGCCAAGTGGCTTTCAAGATCGCCCTCAACTTTCCAACGCGAAGCAACCTCATGAGCCAAGCAGAGGATGAGAAATAAACAACGGAGAAAAAATGTCATAGGAACAGAATTCGTTTGGCTCGTGTCACAGTGTCACCCACTAAGGGTTCTTAGAGGTTCCAGCCTGAGTAGACGCAATAATCGCCTAGGATGCAAAGTGTCAAAGCTCCCAAATTCCCAAAAAACGAACAAACACTCAAGAATTTTAGTATTATACTTTCTGGTTGCAGCCAGCTGCTGATGGTCCAAGCCACAATGATCGGATGATGCGAGTCGTTCGCAGGGCATCCGCTTCTGAACCCAGGGAAGCATCCAAGGTGAACATCATAACATCGATCCTGACATGCCAGCGGATACACCAATCCAGCATAATCCAGCCATGCGACAGAAAGCAGTTCAGCATTGCTGATGAGGGGATGTCAGTATTGATTGGTCATGTGTGTAACCGTTTATTCAAGGCACCGTCGAAAAAGTTGGTGAAACCGCTGATGCTATCAAACGCTGCATCGAAAAAAAAAACATAGATATATCCCACATCTGAGTTTGGAATACAACATTTGCCGAGGCTCGAGAGGATGAAGATATCCTTTGGTCAAAGAAATGGCGTTGCAAGCACAAATGGCAATCAAAGTGCGACAATTACACAAGATCAAGCAAGGCTGACTTATGCATAGAAATGCGTATCACAGCTTTAGGCAGCGGGCAAAGGGAAACATCGTTCGCAAGTACATTTTGGCAATAACTGCAGGCCGCATCTCAATGCGCCCATTCCTTAGGCAAAGACAGGAGCTGTCATTTGACATCGCAAGACATGATTCGCAAAACCTATATATTTAACATCAACCATTAAGAGGACGCGCTTTGTGACCGTCTAGGCCTTTTCCGAGGGTCTTGTCGTAGCCGCTGATAAAGGAAACGAAAACATCAAAGAGCCAGAAGAGCCAGCTCACCACCTGTTGGACCTGATAAGGTGGCCATTCAGTGGAGAAACTATGAAAAACTTGAGTATCTCACCACATCCTCTGAAGTTTTCTGCCTACGTGAGGCCTTTTTGCAAATCTGGCCTTGAAGAAGATATGATCTCCCAAGTCGAAGATAGATAACGGAATCACCAGGATGTCCTCCAGCAATTTTTGCAGAACCGACAGCATTCGACAGCATTCGAATTTGGAGCAGCACAGTGCTAGGCGCGGGACAATGAAAATGAAGAACATGCCAGCAATCAGCCATCCCAATCGCAAGTTACCTCAAGAGACATGCTGTATCACCTGAGCAGCTGCTTCCCTACATACAGTAAAAATTTTAAACTCTTGAGCAGGCGGCTGGTAGGAGACAGAATCATCCTCTGCCACCTGAGCAAAACTTGGCCACTTTGATCATCGCAGGAGCAATTGTCAGGTCGCAAATGCCGCCAAAATGCCTCTGATGGTAATCATCTAGGATTGCTGTACCTTGCTGGTTTACAGCAGCATAGAGATGAGCACAGATGATCAAGAGGCACATTTCTGCCGAAACGGATGTCCATGACTCATCTACTTGTCCAATGCACAACCTCGAAACCAATGCTGTGAAAAACCAGTGCAAGCCAAGGCTCCTAGCTGGTGCTTGGTGGACATCCTTCTGGGTATCTCCTGGAAATAAAAAGTTTGTGCTCGGAGATACATTGAGAGTCCTGAAAAATGCCTTGCCTGAAGGGGAATGGGACAATCAAGTTGGGAAGCTCTTCTCTTCTGTACTGTGCGGAACGTCGTTCGCCATGCACCTGAAACGGCACAGGGTCACAAATTTGTTGTCCTGGTCGAAAGAACAGCTGGAGATGCAGCCAAGGTGCTGTGCATTCCTGGAAAGGCAAAGCACACGGCACATCTCTTTGGCTCAGATACAAACACCCTTGCCAAGATAGTCCTTTACGAAAGTCTCTGATGTGAAATCCACAGCAAAAGGGGAACTCTCCAACCCGGGGCTCGGTCAAATCAGCTAGGCTACATTAGCCTAGACTATGATTCATCAGCCTTGCAATCTGTCATGAAGCAGCCCTATTGCTGGAGTACCATGAGCAGTCATGGCCTACTCGAGCGCTACTCAAGCGCTTCCAAGCAACGCATTGAATAGAGTTCATCGAGCATTCTTGCCTGAGACGCCAGCAACACACCACAAACATCTAGCTGACAGGCAATTCACCACCACGAAGTCTCAGAATGGTTTAAAAGGCAAAGGGTGAATCATTTTGTGAATCATTTTCATCATTTTCTATCATTTTCAATCAAGGCTTTGAAATGTGAAATTCATTGATCTTCCCGCCTCTTCCAGCTGAACCTCATGCACGAGTGCCTGCTCAACCAAACATGCCTCAGCGACGCACGAGAAACACCACCCCGAAATTTGCGACAACAGACCCACCCTGGAATTAACCTTCGAAGGTTTGCTCACAGAGCAAAGTGGGCAACTTGCTGCAGCTGGAGTGCCCATCTGTGACCAGGTTGGTATATCAATTCGTCACCTCAGAAGCGGAGAAACTGAAACTTATGCAGAACCCGAAAGCTGCATCGCAGTGGCAAAAAGGCAGCTGGATACAGAATCTAGACGTAAAGCACCTCATTCCATGCCGGCTTTACTTTTTCCAAAATCACACGCAAAAATTGAGGAGCTCCTGTGCAACGAATGTATCAAATTGCCGCCGTATGACCGGATTGGTGCAGAGGATGTGCTTGGCGCGCGATGTCCTGGTGCCACAAACTCACCGACCCAAGGTCAATTTGGCAGGGTCAAGCATAAGGGCCGGTTTGGCCGGTTTGGTATGCAATATTTTGATGATTTTTATTAAATACGTTGTAAAAATATCTATATATATATATATACATATATATATACATATATATATATATATATTGATTGATTGATTGATTGATTGGTTGATTGATTGATTGATAAATTGATTGATTGATTGATTCATTGATTGATTGATTGTTTGATTGTTTGATTGTTTGATTGTGTGTATGTATGTATGTATGTATGTATGTATTTATGTGTGTGTATGTATGTATGTATGTATGTGTGTGCATGTGTATGTGTATGTGCATTTGCATTTGCATTTGCATTTGCATTTGCATTTGTATTTGTATTTGCATTTGTATTTGCATTTGCATTTGCATTTGGGTTTGTATTTGGATTGGTATTTGGATTTGAAATTGCATTTGCATTTGTATTTGTATTGGCATGTGCATGTGTATTTGCATCTGTATTTGCATTTGTATTTGCATTTGTACTTGTATGTGCATTTGCATTTGCATGTGTATATGTATATGTATCTGTATATGTATATGTATCCGTGTATGTACATGGATATGTCTATGTCTCTGTTTATGTCTATGTATATGTCTATGTATATGTAGATGTATGTGTATGTGGATGTGTGTGTGTGTCTGTTCACTGATCTCGTTTTAGGGTCTAGATCCGTGGGGTTTACATCAGCTACCTTTTTCTGCCAAAGTAAGATGTCTCAAAGCAGCCTCAATTGAGACATTTTGAACACGGTCCAAGGTCAACAATGCCATATCGTGCTTCCAAAAATTGTTCAGAATTGCTTGACCCAAACTTGCCCGACAAAAATTGTCGAAATGACCCAAGCCGGCCCGAAAACACTGTTCGGGACTGCTCAAAATTGCTCAAAGTTGCTCAAATTGGCTCAAAATGGCACAAGGTAACGGATGATGTGCTTGCATATACAGGTGCGAAAGTTGTCATTACTTGGCATTGCTGTTGCCGGTGTCTATTGTTGCATGGGCTTAAGGTCAGTGTCAATGGAGCCGATGCCATGCCTGCTGTTCAGAACCCTCAATCGTAAGTTTCAACTGACAGGGGTCACTTGTCATTAGATTGGTTGCCATTGTTTCAATCAACGGCTTATCCCGAAAAAATCGCATTGCTTTGATAGGAAGAAATCGTTCATGCCCGCAGTTTCCTTTGCTTCATTACTGCCTCTTCAAAATTTGAAAGGTAGCGGATCTAAACCTAACGGATCTACACCCCAAATTGCGAACAGTGATCTGTGTTTATGTCTATGAATATGTAAATGCAAATGTAAAATGCAAATGTATATGTATATGTATGTTTATGTGTTTTTTTTTCGCCACACACTTTTTCTGCGCGAGGTCCAATGAGTCCCCCTTACTGTGCTTTTGGGTCGGCTGACT
>Ga0126342_10010688_pt1 | contig 16431 bp, 12 predicted proteins | sample Cyp1metagenome_FD_92528 | JGI IMG/M metagenome (GOLD analysis project Ga0126342, IMG submission 92528) | Coral microbial communities from Lord Howe Island, Old Settlement Bay, Australia - Cyphastrea 1 metagenome | ecosystem: Host-associated > Invertebrates > Cnidaria > Coral ... | reverse complement strand
GCAGATGTGAGGGTGTGAAGATGTAGATCAGCAGATGTGAGGGTGTGAAGATGTAGATCAGCAGATGTGAAGGTGTGAAGATGTAGATCAGCAGATGTGAGGGTGCGAAGATGTAGATCAGCAGGTGTGAGGGTGTGAAGATGTAGATCAGCAAATGTGAGGGTGTGAAGATGTAGATCAGCAGGTGTGAGGGTGTGAAGATGTATTACAACGGCTACTTTTTTACGAAGAACCCTTCGCAGGCGCTCTCGGGAAATAAAGGGTGAAGGGACTATATAATCTGCCCAATCTTGAAAGGGGTTCTGGGCTCCAAACCTGGCGATGTACTATGGATACCCATGGGGAGACAAAGCAAAAGTAACCGGGAAAAAACTTCTGTTGGTTGGTGATCAGTCCTGCCCTGCCCTATTCTTATTGGCCCATCCTGGGGTGAATGTAGTCTCCCCTACCCACCAGCCATATACCCGTATGCCTCAAACATACAGTAGCAATTGCAACAGGTGTCAACTATTGGAAACATTGGGCTACATGCGAAGGGTCAAATTCTCAAGTCGTCAATAATTAATTGCCCTTGAATTCAACTTGCATGGCCCACACGAAACCCCCAAACACCTACTCAGCTCCTGCTGTTGCTGCTGGTGTTGGTGCTGGTGCCTTGATTCTTTGCATCACCAATTGCACCTCCAAAGCCCAGGGCAAGATGTCTCATGCCCCAGAAAGTGGAACAGACATAGGGAAATACCGTTCATCCACTTAGTAGCTACGTGTTGACCATGGTCAGTCTCCTTTTCACGGACAACCAAAGCAATCAGGGACTTACCAAGGCGGGGTTGCGAACTATTTGTGAAATGGGGTGCGCACACATGCTGGTTGAAATAGGTTGCACGATCATTTTGGCGAGCCAATTGTTTTTCAAAAACCCATGTCGTCTTTTTCCGGAATAGGCTGTCTGCCATGTTGCTATGAAATACCGAGTTCGCAAGACAAAATCTGTTTAACATGAGGACAAAAAACGATCAATATTGTTTTTGAGTAATGGCTAATCGCAACCTTCTATATCCCGATAAAAACATATAATTAGTTTCGAATGGGACATTCCTCTGCCCAAATGCACAGCAGAACACATAAATTGGCCATGCACCTTGGTTTCCCAGAAAAACACCCTAACGCAAATCTAGAATGACCGAGCATTCATCCATTAACCAACCCAATAGTTCTGGCCCTTTACCAGTTATAAGTACTTAAAACCCCATTTATGGAATGTATAATACCATAGAAATAACCAGGTATAACTAATAAATGACCATAACTGAATGAAGGTCTAGTTGAAAACTTGTCCCTCGAGCTATTTAAGTTCTGCCACTGTCTGATGACCCCCGGCCTGCGCTCCAGCTAGCAAATGCACACCGGGAGCTGAGCCTGTGGATATGTGGCCTTCACTTCTTACATTGCCCACTTAGTTGTCTGAGAACGGGTTGGATAAGAAACCAAGAAAATTTAATGGCAATCTTAATCAACGAAAATGTGATAATTAATAAACTTAACCTTGAAATTTGGTGCACCCTAAATTTTACACCTACCCATTTTGGCTTGGATCACTTGTACAATGTTTTTATGGTCTGGGTCAGCATGGTCGCTCCAATTTTGTGCTTCTACATGTTTAGCCTTGGGTTTCACAGAAAGGTTCCGACTGCCTCTTCCAAAGTTCCATGGCACATAATCATCATCCCTACTCTCTGGTATCATTGTTTTTTTGCTACCGCCGCCCGCGGCGGACTCGGTGAATTTGCTGTTTTATACACTTCAACAAGTTTCATGCGCAATCATACACACGTCTTCTTCACATGACTACACACGTCTTTTCACATGATTTCACATACCTTCGGCTGGGATGTGGGGGTGTGCTAATGTCTCTGTGCTTGCTCACATCTTTGATATTCTTTTTGATGCTAATTATGCTCCATACGGCTTCTTCGCATGATTTCACATACCTTCGGGTGGCGTGGGGGGTGGGGGAACGTCTCTGAGCTTGCCAACACATCTTTGATGCTACGCTCCACATGTCTTCTTTACTTGATCGCACATACCTTCGGGTGGTGTGGGGGGGGTGTGGTAACGTCTTTGTGCACCTGCTCACATCTTTGATGCTACGCTCCACACGTGTTCTTCATGATTTCACATACCTTCGGGTACCACAGAAAGAATGTGAAGAACAAACTTTTGAATGCTGAGATCTGGAACTATGTCTACCAATGGCAATGGCGTTATAATCGTCGCCGTGCCTTGTAGCAAATGGTTCCCAAGGTTCTCAAAGAGTTTTGCAAATGAGACGTTGCACTTGCAAGCGGCAAAGGTAAAAAGGGCCGAGTCCGCTACGGGCGGCGGTACCTTGTTTTTCCTCATGAAGCCTCTATTTAGCTTCCGAATTTTCTAGCCGGCCATGTTTGATTACCGGAAGGTAAATCCATTAGTATCCCATTATTCCATTATTATCCCTAGTAAACAATGAAAAAACATCGTGCTACCATAACTACCATAAACACCTTCCCTTTCTGCGCATTTTCATGTTCAAAAATGTTCAATAGCCAAAGCCATCACGGCTCGCTCGCTCGCTCGCGCTCTCTCTCTCTCTCTCTCTCTCTCGCTGTCAGGCCTCGCCCGAGTTGCGCCCCAAGACGGGCTGCCAGCAGCGTCACCGGACACGCCCCAGCCACCACGAAGTCGGCGATGAGTTGGCTGCCGGTGTGGTCTAAGCCTTGGAGATGATGCGACCATGACCACACGGGGTTTTCGAAAATGAGGGTACCCGCAAGTCATCCAAGTCGCGAGATCATTTTAATATTTAAACCTATGTCTTGGGGGTCACCTATTTAAAAAAACAACTATATTGAGATTTAATTAATGTTTACTGGGTTTTGTTCCAAGCTGACCTATGTTTCAAACCGGCGCCTATAGGCCACGTGAGCAACAGCGTGAGAGTTTACAAATAAGATTTTCAATTGTTTTGTTTGGCGATCTACTGGGATGATCCAACAGGATGGAGTCCATCTTTGATGATGACTTGGATGTTCCCTGAGCGCGCTACACTGCACCGCAAGCATCCAACCACTTTCCAACAAACTGTTTACTTCAGGAGCATCCAGGCAAAATTCCATCAACAAAACAAACAAGTGATTAAACAGCATCCAGCACTATGCAAGCTGCAGTTAGCCTGGCTGGCTGGTCTCTTCATATAATAGACTGGCTGGTCTCTTCAAGTGCGTTTGCCGGAAGTTTTGGTCTACCCAGTAGGACAACTGGACATCTTTAAAAAATCCCCTTTCAACTAATGAAAGCAAACAACAAACCATTGACTCTAGAGGCACATGATGGCATATTGGTTTGTCTGAAAAATAAAGAAAATATAATACACTACGGTATGCCCAAATTTTGATGGATTAAAGCGTCATGATCCTCAACAAAAAGTTGCCCTTTCGGGTTATCCAACATGCTTCAAAAATTCCAAATCCGATAATTCGTTTTTGCCTACTATATCCCAACAGTATCGCCATAGAAATTGCCATCCTGGGGCATACCGCAATATAGATATAAACATACAGTATATACACACATTTGTATATATATATATGTTATAGACTATATAGGTATAAATAAAATAAAAATATATATGTATATATATATGTATACATACATTAATTGTATTATTGAAAGTGAAACTCCAAGCGGCTCAGGAGTTGAATTGATTCAATCGGCTGCAAAGTCACCTCTGCCACTTCGCCTGACACGATGGAAATATTACAGCATGATGTGATTTAAAAGAGATCCGTGATTCTATACACAAAAACAAAGATTGACCAGCAACCACGCACAGGATAGAGCCAAAGATCCAATAAAGAGCCAATAAAGCAAACAGGATAGAGCCAAAGATCCAATAAAGCAAACATAGTAATTACACCAAACCAAGTTGCTTGGACAAAAGGCAATCAAGAAACGTTTTGTCAACCTTGCAAAGGAACACAAATTCTCCAATAATCACATCATACATCATCATACTGCTTCCGACTTAGATGACCCAGCAGTCAGCGTCACCCCATCGCTTGCATGATGTGGGTTTTGTGGAACGGGAAACTCAGCCTGCGCAGCAATATGTGTCTTGAATGGCTTCATGACCAAGGATTTCACATCAAAGCGTTAGCCTTCAGGGACCCAAACCATGACTGTACTCAACAGTGACGCATTCTCTATTCAACAAATTTTCTGGCAGTTTATACACGCCTCAATGCAAGTCCGCCATTGGATGTCACGTGGTGGCTGCTCATGGTTGCCATACGTGATGTGCATCTAGTTGCTCTTGTCAACCATGGTTTTTTGATGTCATGAGCCGATATGAGAGGGACAAACCCCACTTACAAAAGTCAAACATTATAGCAACCGCAAAAGGATAGACATGTGAGAACCCTGGGAATATTGTTAACATCAACTACTATTTAAAAACTAAAACATCCTGGAAACACTTTTCGGCATCTTTTTTGCGGGAGATATTGTGTATAAAATCCCATTATGTACATATTATCTTTCATTATTTCCTGATAGTTTCCATTAAACCCAGCCATATATCCCATTAAATCAGTACCAATTGTGATTCCAGGGCTGCGCCTTCCAAGGCTCTGCAGTAGCTCCTCACATCCTGCGGAATCTTCGCCGGCAGCAAGAGCCGCAGCACCCGGCGCGGCGCAGCAGGCGGCCTGAGGCCACAGGTCGGTCCCCACAAATCTGGGAATCAATTGTAAAGGGAAATATGATGGGGCTAAATATTTTATATGGTGTAAACATATATATATATACCTATGGATTTATTTAACATAATGGGAATTATAAACTAACCTAAGTTGTTTAAATATAAGTTAAAAAACAAGTAATTGTAATCTAAACAGACAAATAATTGCAAAAATACGCTACCAGTAACGGGGATGATAATGAGAATTACCGGGTTTCTATCGGATAATAATGACAATAGAAGACGTAATCGTTGGATATCTCGTCAAGTATCTTGAGATTAAAAGGGGTAATACTAATTATAATATCATTTTATGAAATCTGCGCTTTTAAACGCAAGAACAACACTGCGATATAACATAAAACACATATAAGCGCCCAACAGTGCTTCCAGGATGTTAGTTCCATGACATCTTTCGGCACCTTGTTGGGGCTTGATATAGAAAGGTATGATGCATGGCAGTAGATGACTCATCATTCACACGATAGACGACTTTCGGTTGACATCGTTGGTTTTTGGGATGCAGTTTGATGTCTGGCTAGGTTGGTATGTCAACTTCTGGTGATACTGAAGCACTCCAATCCACTTCGGGTCCGTCACAAAAATGGCACCTTTTACTGATTTTCCTTGGGGGTGACTATCCGGAACGAAACGGAGCATGTCCGCCCAGCCTCTGGTCGTCCATGTTTGCGCAGCGCCATCGGGCTGGGGCACTTGGAAGTTGTAAGCGTTTGTAAGTGGCTATAGCAACCTGAAAAGTACAGAAAGGTGAGGCACCACTATTCTATCACAATAAATTTGCTTTTCTATGTCTTTCTTTTTTTAAAGGTTGCAGCACACTTAGTACAAGAAGCTTCACATTGCACATCAGTTGTCGCTTCGGCTTCATTCATGTTTTTTCAAACATATTCAATCTTTCATCCGCCTGAGTGCGGTTACCACGCGCTTGGGTTTGCCTGGAAACAGGATACCCTTGAATTTTGTTGGTTTGCAATTTGAGGGGTGTGCCAATAAATCCTATTTCGGACACACCCATGTAGCAATGAGAAAATGTCCTCTGATTCTGCTATGCGCGTCTCTTCTTCCCCGGCTCGACTTTTCGATTGGAGGCTGGTGAATGAAGATTCTCAGGCCTGATGCATGTGTTTGAACTTAAACGTGAAGGTGCCTAGTCCTCAAAGCCATCCTTGGATGTGCACCCCAGGTAGTAAAATAATTCCAAAAGACAAATGTAGTTTTACCTCCTTGATGATTGGGTCACCCAAAAACCGTGTCTTCTATCGATCGGCACACAGTACCAACTGAGATGCACGCAATTGTTTTCTACGCCCCTGTTCAGCATCATCCTTACCCATCCACCAAAAAAAGGCTCATTGAGAAGGGCACTTGCCCGGCTTGCAATTTGCCGCAGATACCCTGGTAGTGATGATAGATGGGGGAAGACGAAGTGATATCAGTGAAGCACCTGAACTTCAGTTCCGTTTAAATATTCCTCCCGCGCATTCTTTTTGTGCATAATGTATATGCGCAGCATTGCAAATGAAACTGCATTTGGGGACCGCCAGGGTTGGTATCGATAGTGGATTCCTGGCATCGTGGCCAAGTTCCCAGGTTGAACACGTATCTACAAGACTACCCGGTGGTTTTGAACGCAGCCCAAATCGTAGTGCTAAGCCAGACTGATTATACAACGAACGAGCACGTCCGGCCCGACCCTCAACATGCACCCTATAGAGCTTGCACAACTAATGTGGCAGACCCACTGATAAACCATCCGCAACTGGGGTTCATTATTGGGTTTAACACATCTATGTTATAAAGCAGCAATAGTTAATCCCGAAATTTACCATGCATGGGCGGTATAAACCATGATAATATGGATGGTTTTTCTTTACCAAACTACGGATACCACTGTTCAACCACAAAATGTAACCACCAAAAGGATAACGTCACATTGAGGACTCGGCTGCCATGGCAGTGGCTTGCCTTGGATCGTGGAATTCACCGCGCTTAAGATATGGGCTACTCAAGCATGGAGATTTCATTCACTAACGAAAAGTGATCTACTTGGAAAAAGTGGTGATTGACTTAGGAAGGTTGTGATTGAAACAGCACATGGCGATTCAACCTGCAAATGTGGCGATCTAATCAGCAAACACGGTGATTCAACCAGAACACATGCTGATTTATCTGATTTAACCAGCAAACATTGTGATTGAACCAGCGGAAGTGGTTTAACTGGAAAACATGTGCCATACGTGGATGAAATACATCAGCATATGCAAAAAAGACATCACATAGATATGTTCAACCAATGGCCGTCTTGGTGCCTTTTGGCTCCGTTTCGTGCCGCTGTTTTTTGCAGGTGCCATCCTGCCACTTTGCCGCGGTAGATTCGATATGTGTGGATGCTTTTGTGACCCTCACCACTATCCACTTCCTTTTTCCAGCTCCTCAGCCCCCTTCTTAATCCAGGAAGCGAGAGTTTGGAGGTTGTCATCTTTTGGTAGGCACTTCATTTGTTGTCTTTATATCCAAGACTTTGCTTGTATGATACAAACATGTCCCCAAATATATATATATATATATATAATGATAAACATATCATTCTACATAAATATCTATCATATTGCAGCCACCTCACTTCAAGGTCATTTTCGTTAAGCGAAATTTAACAAAACTTTGAAGAACCATTTCCTGCTGCTGACCGACATGGCGGAGGTCAGGTTTAAATCGCCATGGTGGTCCATGGTAGGCCGACAACTTGGGGCATACTTTTAGCATTGATTGTGGCAATGTGGCGCAAAGAGCCTTGCAGCCTGTATGTGATTGCAGCAAGATTCTCTTAGGCTCTTCACCTCTTGCCACCCCCAGGCAACAACTTTTGTATTGCAAAACACAATTAGGGAATGATCAACAAATACAAAGAATGCATGTCAACAACCCTTATCAACAACTTGCTCGTCAATCTTACCGTTTTATCCCCTAAGTTGAGATCACAAGAATCCCGCTAGTGTGCCCTGATGCTATTTGCCACGAAGTTTTTGCCGAGATACTGGCTCCTGACTTGCACATAACGTTGGGCCTGGATCACCTGCAATCTCCACAATTTCAAAAGAACATCGTCTATAAAAGGAAATTGTCACCTTCTGTTACTGTTAACCAAACATAGGAGAACATAGGGAAACCCATTTTAGTTTAAATATGCTAAATAGGAAAATCATCTACAAACGGGCCATTTACCAGAGCATACCAGAGCTATGTTAGATTGCCAGAGGGTGCTAGCTCTGCACTATGGGTAGTTACAGTAGAAGGAAAACATCTTGACCAATTTAGGGTCTCGGATGTCCACTGCTGGATTCATGGGCACACCATATCTGTGTCCAAACTCCCAACATCTCCCAGCATCTCCCAACTTGTTGGCACAGGTTGTGGAAATTTGCAGGCCATCACCCCTTCATACCATATGCCCGGCAGCATGCAAATCGCCCACCGTGCCTCCGTCTCAAACCTTGGGTGTGCAGGACTTGGGTCATGAAGGAGGTTTTAAATGCTGGCATGACCAACAATATCAGTCTATCTCTTGGTCATGCTCAACAAAAAATGCGCCCCCCCAAAAAATAGACCCCATACATCAATTGAACCAGAGATTCCTTTAGGACATATACTTCTTGTTGCCCGGGTAAGGGATCCATCGGACCTCGGGAGAAATCAGACACCATCCCAAAACCCCAGGCAAGCGTATATATATATATATGTGTACATATGTGTACATAATTGCACATCCCACTATCATTCCGAAAAAAACAAATCTCCATGCACCCATAGCATGCTCCAATTGAAACCGCAATTCTAGGGAAACCTAAGCCCACTTCCCCATAGTTCATCACAGCCAGCTGCTACCAAGATGCTCCACTTTCCTGCGCAAGCCGGTGGATGAATTGACATTGGGACGGACGAATCGCAACAGGAGATCTACAGACTACACCAACTGAAACAAGGACCTTTTGTCATACTTACCGCAATCCTGATCATTATTCCAATAATGTCGCAATGGGGTTGACAGAATCTACCCAGATAGATTCTCACTTAGTATATAGCCTATGAAATCGCTGGTGAAATTCTACAAACTACTCGGCGACTTCATATTGTTAACCCGCTTAGGGATGCTCCCCCAAATATTATTATTTTTGATGTCGCAGAATTGGTGCAGGATGTCGTTCTGACAACTTTATGGTTGAAAATTTTCGACCCCGGGGATGTCCAGCCAAATCATCACCTAGCAACGTATTCCTAAGCTTACATGACTTTGAGCAATGAATAAACATCACCTCTCAGGCCGTAGCGGCGCATCGCAAATATGACTATATATTATATAACTATAAATGTGCATGTGTTCAATTACCATCACATGCTCAACACTGCTCAACCATAAACACCACGCAAAATCGTTTTTTCCCGAGTGCGTAGTGAAGGGTTAAATTTTTGTTTTCTTGGTAAGGGGTCTGGGGGTGGAGCCTTGTTTGCGGCTTGTTGCGTTTCGCAACTCTCCAATCGCGTCTCGCTGAGCCGAGCGAAAAAAGTGACGTTTTGAAGATGCGAAATGTCATTTCGTGTGGCAAGCGTGGGGCTTCGCGGCACTCAGGCCGGAAGTCTTGCGCGACTCTGTAATCAACCCTCGCTGCGCCTAAAGGAATTGCTACAAAATGCGTCGTTTTAAAACGTGAACTTGCTTTTCATGCGGCAGGCATGGGACTTCGGTGTTGTTTCAAACAGCGACTGTGCCCCATATATGCCCCAATGTTTTTTTGTCGCAAAACCCCAAGATAAAGTCGTGGCATGCCGTGGCTGGCTTGATCTGACATTTGTTCTCTGATCGCTGCTGTATCACATCCTGCTCTTCTCAGCTTGCATCTGTCAGGTACTTCTTCGAGCTCGACGCTTCTGCTGCCCGATGCCTGCTGCAGCTGCGCTGGGGCGAGCATGCTGCCCCGCTGCGGCTTGCGCTGCCGACTGACGCGCTTGATGCGCTGTGACTGTGAAACATTGCTGTGACAAAAGGAATGCAGCTGTACGACGGCTTATTTGGGAGGTAGTTCGTTTTAGTCTGACTGCGTGGGGCAGTTCGAGCGTGAATGTGTTGGCGCAGCCTGTGGAGTGTGGAGTGTGGTGAGTGTGGAGTGTGGAGTGAGGAGTGTGGAGTGTGTAAAGTGTAGAGCGTGGTGGAGTGTGGAGTGTGGAGTGTGGGGAGTGTGCTTTGACACATTTATAGGGTTCGATTTTTGTTCTATTTTAATCCCGTCTGTTTCTGCACGTCATCAAACAATTCATTCGGGTTCGTGGGATGTCAGATTTTTAGCTGGTTCGAATGCGTGCAGTGCACAAGCCCAGTTCGCATTCAAAAATCAATCGTCCAGCATTGCCAGATTTGCCAAGTCCATCACTTCTCCAGCTCATCTCCGCAACATTTTCGCCAAATTTTCTCGCCTCATCTTCTGTTGCGCCTGGACATTTCGAATCTTTTGCTCTGCCACCTGCAGGTTCGTGACAGGCCGGTGGAATTGGGGGAGAACTCTGCTGCCCTTCTGTTCACCCCAAAATAGCAGGCAAATGTGTCTTCATCCCACTCATATTTGGTGTATTAGTATTAGTGCTTCATAACTGTTGAAAGGTTGTGAGCCGGTTGTGTGGCAAAATTTTCAAACTTTCCAGGCTGGGATGGCTGCCTGCGTCTCCTTGATGGCTGACTCGAAATCCCCAGGGAGACTCACTGCCTGGAGCGGTCGGCGGGTGTACATGCGCTTAGTTGCAGAAATTCTGACGAAAAATGACGCCGACATGATATGTAGCCAATCTTAAATCTTTATCATGAGCTCATGATAATTTACAAACTATATATTTACATATATTTACAAGATATTGGGACTTCACAAGCCCAGTCACGGCGCGCTGCCCCATCACTACCAGACCCGCACAGGCCAGCCTGGAATTGAAAAAGTGGCACATCCACATAGGCTTGTTCCCGAAAGTGCTTCCTCAGGGACTGCTCCTGAGCGAATGTGGGCAGCTCTGGTTTTTGAGGAGGGCACTAAGCCAATTGGAAGGTTCGACCCAATGAGAACGCCAACCAGCAAAAAACGCAATCACTTAATGGTTGTGGCCATTTTTTTGCGAAAGAAGCCAAAATCAAATTCGCCAATTTGACATTTGGTACCGTCATGATGGTAATAGCTCTGCCCCCGATTCCTCTAGGTGTAGTCTCTACTGGGAACCTGCTCTGAAAGAATTTCGCACGGACACCCAGGATGCAAAGTAAGGCAAAGCTAAAACTCGAGCGGTTGTGCAGTTGTGCAATTGCAAAGAACCCCTGCCCAGACGGGGGTGTTGTTTTGATCTATGCGCCTTGCGTCTTGTGTTGTCTTGATCTGTGGTTATCCCCTGACCTGTATGAATCCATGGGGGTAATCTTTCCCAAGTAGATCTCCGGTGATCGTGAAACATGACAAGCTGCGGCTGGGGTTGTTCAGACCCTAACATCCGAAACTTGGACGGCAACTGAAAGCATGACCAAAATCTACAGGTGTCAGTGTGCCTGACATGTACCTTCATGCCGGCAAGACATTCCCACAAGTTGATGTTGTGTTGTTGTTGTTGTGGTGGTGGTGGTCGTCGTCTTTGTCGTCGTCGGTGTGGGTGTTGTTGTTGTTGTTGTTGCTGCTGCTGCTGCCGTTGGTTGTTGTTATAAAGGTTTTGCTGATTATTTTCGATATCGGGGCCAGCAGGGTCACCATTGAAACTCTCTTGGCCGAGCGTCCATCCTGTCACCAATCATCGTGCCTGAGCAAGGGAGCAAGGGAGCAAGGGAAGTAAACTGGTTGCGGGTCAAGTTCAGCACACCGCTGGCAAAAACAAATCTTGATTGGGGACGAACCATCGCCTAAATATTTTTAGGTTCGAACATGTTTGAAAAGCCTTCAAAGCAATCGCATCCCACTCACCTAGTGGGAGATCGGCGATCACGCAAGTTTTTACTGGCCATGTCTGGTCCTGGTGATACCACTGCAATTGGTACCCTTCCTTCCAACCTCCTGTACTTCAATTTCATCTTTGTTAATCTGGGACTGAGATGATGTTGGACGATAATTAGCATGACATCATGACACCAAACAATTTAGGTAAACTCTATTATTCATTTTTTTTGGGGACCAGGTCTGGGGAACCCAGGATGATCAACTTAAGAAACGATTTCAGTTGATGCCAACCTGCTTTCAATGTATTTTCCTTTTAAGCCTTGAAACAATCCAAGGATTAGAAAGGGTTTCAATTCTTTTGAATCGACTGCCAATGGATTTTCCTGAAAACCTCAAATGAAACCTAAGGATAAGTAAGGGCTCCAGTTAATTTCCATCTACGTTCAACTGATTTTCCTTTTTGAACCCAAAAGTAAGTAAGGAGTCAAAATCATGTCAAACTGCTTTCGGTTCATGGTGCTTTTTAACCCAAAAGAAATCCAAGGACATGAAAGGTTTCCAATTCACGTCAATCTAGTTGCAATTAGGTTTCTTTTTTTAAACCCAAAGGATGTCAATTCGTTAGGATGTCAATTCGTCTCAATTTACTTTCAGTTTCTTTTCCTTTTGAAGAAGAAAGAAATCTAAGGACAAGTAAGGACTTCACAAGTAACAGCTTTGCCCAAAGAAAGGTCGATAAACAGGTTTTGTGTTTTTTTTCACCCCACAAAATACTGAGCAAAAAAGAGTACCATCCAAACAGTTATATTTTTGAGGATCTGAGTCACTCATGGGGTATCCCCTTGAAAATTGTTTGGGTGCTGTGTTAAAAAAGGTTTTAATAAGGAGTTTATGCATTTGCGGAAATTGACATTTTGAAGATTTAAGATGATTGGGGTGAGCAAGGTGCAGCAGCTACAAAAAGAGGAAGGGTGGACAAGGTTTGAAATTAAGGGGAAAAACAAGAAGGGACGGGACCTACAAAGAACGATATTTTTGCTTGGACCTACTTTTTTCCACCTGAAAAAATTGGGTCTGAAAAAAAACAAAATAGATGCCCCCCCTCAATTTCAGGATTCAATTATTTTTGAAAAGTTTGTCACAATAGGCTACCAGGACACTAACCGGCATACAACATTACTGCGAGAGAAAAACACCTACGTGTATGACAGAAATTATCGCATGTTTTAACAGGATATGAGAGACTCCCGGCTCAAAAATGCTTATGCCTATGATTGTTACAACATGGCTGCTGGTTTGAAACTATTCATCACATTGGTGAACGATTGGAAAAAATCTTGCTGGTTCCAACAAAACTACTTCCCTATTTTTGATGCTTGCGCTCCCATGCGTGACATGATGTGTGATGCTTATAGCTACATTTCTGATAGTTTGGCGCCCAGGGCTGTGAGGCCGGGCGGTTCACAAAGAAGGCGCGGGCGTAGTGGTGCGTGGCCGCCACCGTGAGAAGGTCCATGCCCATCCTGTTCGCCGAAGTTCACCGGAAAAAAACTGGGAGCTCATCCTCATGAGCATTAAACATGTACTTGGTTCTAAAAAAGCAGCCTTGAAATTGGTGAAGCGTATGAAAACATAGCAGGAACTGACAAGCACATACAAATACCACAAATAACTAACAGGCATCTGGATTTAAGTGATCAAAAAGAGAGGTGCACCCAGCAGGCAAAGCTAAACACTAATCTGTTATGTATATATATATGTATTTACCGATGGTTCTTGAATCACATGACATGTTGCTCACAAAATGTTGCATGTAGTCTTCAAACGATCATCCCTTTCATCGTGGGTTTTCTGAAAGACTCTAGAAGCTTGCTTCTGAGCCATGAAATTGTTGGCCACTAATAGCCTATCATCCCTTCTGCTTGAATCACCTTATGCCTCCTTCAGCCGAGTGGCTTGACAAACAGGTTGTGATATTCTGGGCCTAGGTGTTTTGTGGCATCTGTGGCATGAGGCTCAAATTCCAAAAGAAAAATGTGGATCGCGCCGCCCATGCCCTTCTAATCTTCCCTTCCAGTCACACGACTCATGAGCCGGTGGGCATTGCAGCCTACCCCCCAGTAATCAAACATTGCCATGGAAAGTTCCCCCGCAAATTGAAATTTAATGGCAAAACCATCTATGCTGGAAGTGCTGGAATGGGAGCCTCCTGCAAATTAATCATTCCATTCCATCCATGTTTTGATTTGTTTCTGACAATGCATGTTTTTCAACGGGCTGCTTCATAGGTACCTTCCATCCCGTGTCTTTGCTGCGCATCCCTCTATGGGGGTTCTACCAATTGAGCTCTTGGCCGAAGGTCGTGTACATCTGGTACCTGAAACAGTTAAATGACTGAAAGATCTCGACGCTCTGGTTGCGCATGGTCAGTTTGCCTTCTTGTACCCCAAACAATTTGGGACCCCCAATTTTTTTAAATAAACTATAACTTAACTGACCGACCAGCGAGATTGGCATGAATCTTGCAAAAACTAACCAACCACCGGAACCAAATTATGTGACTTGAAGAAAATCTCCACAGATCAAGGTGCAGCTCAGTGGCAGGGAATCCTTGGCCAGCTTATATTGAAAGGATATCCTGAGTTGCACTGGCTCCTAGCCACATGGCCCATGAAGCCGACTCATGGAAACTGGGAAAACACTCTATAGTGAAAAATTACTATACTAGTTACTAGAGTATGTAATCACGTTAGCAACTGGAATGCCAATTCCTAGTAACCTACCAAGCAGCCCTAGTGAAGCTGCCTGACTGCCATTCAGCATGAAGAAAGGGGCTTCAATGGCATTGGTATTGGTTTTCACCACCGCCCAGTTGACTGGGTATGAGTCAAAATTTGAGGCACGGGATGCCCAGCACACTCCTGTTTTAGGCACATGTAGTGAGGCAACCCATTTTCTTGCTCCCAACCTTGATACGCACGACTTGTTGCACATGAAGATGCCATTCTGTCAACATACTTGCGAAATATACGATCTATGCAAAAGGGTTGCTCCTTGCAAACCCATTCTGCAGATTCATTGGTTACACATTTCGCCAACATAGTCCCACCCGTGTTGAATCCATGTCTGTTTCTTTGTGTTGTTGTTTTCCCATTACATGCCTCCTGACCTTTGTGAAACATCCTGATAGTCTGGCCGCCTTAAATCCCAACTTTGCAACATATGCACCAACAAGATGCCTAAACGCAAATACAGCTGTATGCACGGATTGGCTGTGGGAGTCACGATCCCAGCTGAACAATGTTCGGGTCATGTTTGCTTGGTTCATATCCACATCACTTTCCCCAAGCGATGTCGACCAACAGGATGCCCATGTAACAATTTTGCACTGGCTATTCACTTGGGTTTGTCTCATGATAGAGTGCATGGGGTGCCTCCAAACCCGCTGTTTATTAGACTTGCCATTGTGATGGATATACTATAGACCCCCAAAAGAACATCTTGAAAACAGAATTACTCAACAGTTCTGATGGTGAAGCTATCGAACCCTTATTTCCAGGGTCCCAGGTTGTCGGTTTCTGAATTATATCCTCATTTTTGCAGCATATACCTTCTGAAGTTTGCTATATACTATGTACATATCTGAAAAAGTATCCTCAAACAATGCTGCCAAGATCTGCCAAGTTTGCAGGCTATCTCCCTGAATTCCCCAGGTTTTGTGGTTTCAATGTTTGCAAAGCATCCTGGCTTGCAACGACGCCAAGCTGCTCCAGCGACACCTCGAGGCCGTCGTAGGTCCTGCTGCGCAGCGGTCCACCGCTAGTGCCGGCGCCGGCTTCGTGTGAGAACTGCACCGTGATCACTGTCGAGGGGAACCTGGGATTGAACCACCCAAAACGGACATGTTAAGCAGTCCAAACCAAAGGTGTTCCATTGGCAAAGGGAATGTGTTCCATTGGCAAAGGGAATGTGCTCGTGTATTTCACAAAGGTGATCTGACTGGCTACTTGACGATATTGCAAGCATTGCCGATTGATTGATTGATTGATTGATTGGTTGATTGATTGATTGGTTGATTGTTTGATTGATTGACTGACTGGTTGATTGATTGGGTGATTGGTTGGTTGGTTGGTTGGTTGGTTGGTTGGTTGGTTGGTTGGTTGGAACTATTTACTAACATTAGGCATCTGGGCAAAATTCAGGGAGATGGAGCTAACCCAAAAAAGATCTATTTCAATGGTTTCGTTTTCTGCTTTGTGTAAATATACGGAGATTTGGAACTGATTTATATTAAACAATGCCGAACACACGGAAGGTTTACCTTGAAAATATTTTGGCCTAAACGAAGTGATGGGATGTTGATGGTCTTCTAATTAGTTGACATGACCACCACGCGAACCGCAAATGGTTTGCACCGCGCACTTGGTTCTACACCTGTTTGAAATGTGATAGCTCGAATTAGGTAACCTGCTAACTCTTAACAAGGGCTTTCAACCACTTGCCAAGTGAGATGGTCCAAATATTTGCGATATCCAATTTCACTGGGGGGTTGTTTTGCCATGAGTAGGTTTAAAAAAAAGAACAGCTAAGCAGGATCTAAGTTATTTAAAATGATTTGTCAAGAGTTGGGCATGTGACATGTGGATGACCCAACTGACGTGACGGGGAAAGGGTGAATAGATC
>Ga0126342_10010687_pt1 | contig 16432 bp, 17 predicted proteins | sample Cyp1metagenome_FD_92528 | JGI IMG/M metagenome (GOLD analysis project Ga0126342, IMG submission 92528) | Coral microbial communities from Lord Howe Island, Old Settlement Bay, Australia - Cyphastrea 1 metagenome | ecosystem: Host-associated > Invertebrates > Cnidaria > Coral ... | reverse complement strand
GGGTGGTGCATCATCCAAAGGGGAAAACATTCGATTTCCAAGAAATTGCTCGTTTGGCATCTTCTGTGAATTCTTGCTCGTTTTCAGGATTCAGGTACGAAACCCAAACAACCAAAAAAAAATAATACGAACGAGGCTCCAGGTATATATATATATATTATGATATCATAATATATCATAATATATCATAATATTATACAAGTGGCTTGATGTGTTCATTGTCATTCTGGATGTTCTGTAATTAATCTAGTTGACATACTTAAATTACGCATGGTTTTACAATGTTTTACAATGGTTCTGTGATATTATATAGTTCTTGGGGTTGGGTTTCGGGTTGGATGCCATGGTGGATTTTTTCGCGAAAAAACACCATCGATTTCCTCAAAAACAGCACCAAGGGAAGGGAAACTGCTAAGGGATACATATATATATATATATAGTTATACGGGATATATATATATATATGTATATACATCTATAATATAAGCCTATGGATTCAGCCATACCCTCTGAGGAAGTAAGGGGGGATGATTTTTTTAGGGGTTCGCCGTGCCTTCTCAGGAAGTGTTTGGATCCAGCCGGGAATGATATGTCGATGTGGGTCAACCGTGGCCTCCGTTACACACAGACTGATCTGCCCCATCTTCGAGGACTGACCGTCTACCAGTTTCTGAACTAAGCCTATTTTGGGTGGCTTGCCATACTAACCATCATTGACTGTGAGGTTCCACTGTAAGGTCTATATATAGTTTACTCAACAAAAAATCGAATCATCTTCCAATTCAAAAAGCACATCAATTTTCTTCACCTCACATTCCAATGGTCTCCATCGAATCAAATTGAGACAGAGTTACTTCTCCCAAAGAAAACATCTGGCGGACCATTATATAAAATCATTAAAACCGGCTTTGCCCCAAAAACGGCGGGTTTTTTTTTGCCACCCATGTCATGAGATGCCTTGGTCCATCCATTTGGAGGGCCTTGGTCAACGCCTTGTGAAAAACGCCTTCAACCGTGACGTCACGGGTCATCCCCATACGATCCTTTTTTAACGATGAAACAAGGCGTTCAGAACCCTTGGAATTTGGGAAGCAATTTTGATGGGATTTCCATGGTCAATCAAGGTTAATAATGGTTAATGATGGTTAATAAATATCTGGTGGGTGGTGGTTTTAACCATCTTGAAAAATGATGGAGTGAAAATCACTAGGGATCTTTATTCCCAACTGAATGGAAAGTCATAAAATTAATGTTCCAAACCACCAACCAGATATCATATGGGCGCTTGTATACCCCAATACACCCCCACGAAATAAGCATGCATCATATTCTGTTGATTAAACCCTCACTGTTCCGCCCAAACCTGAGTTTGTCTGAAAAAAGGCACCATAGTGATTTACCCAATATTACCCAACATTTACCCAACACAAACATGTCCACTGCGCCGGCGTCCAGTGACACTTTCACCAGAAGTTCTCCGCCGTCATACCTTGGGAACCGGGACCCGGGGAATGGGAGCCGTCTTGGGACGTTTGGAGTGCCAAAGACGTTGAGTGTTTGAGCTGGTTGGTGGTTGACCTACCCCTCTGAAAAATATATAAAAATGATGGACTTCGTCAGTAGGGATCATGAAATTCCCACTGAATGGAAAGTCATAAAATTCAGGTTCCAAACTACCAACCAGGTCTGCAACTTTCTTTGCTACTTTTGAAAGTCTTTGGTTTTCTCTGTGGCTTCCAGATAACCCCAGCTATCACCAGGGGTACTTGGAGGATCATCCCGCTATCACCGGCTCAGCTGCTTCTCGGAAAATTCCAGCTGTGTTGAAGTCCCCATTTAAACAACGGATGCTTTTAATGAAAACAACACAGGAAACTATCAACTCCATTCACTAAACAATGAAAAACTGATCATTAGGTGATCACCATACTTCTGATCCATATCTGAAATAATCCCAATATGTAAACTCATAAACCGTTTGGATATCAGTTACCAAGCCCATCCACCGGGGAGCGTCCCCGCAAGTTCTGGTCCGAGGAGCTTATCCAAAGCGCTGAAAGCATAGCCTGTGACCAGCCATGGGAGAAGGTGGTGCCCCATTTTTTTTCGAGGAACTAGCTTTGTGGTTTAGAAAGTTTAGGGTTTCAAGTCATTCTAGCTTTAGCTAAGAATTATGAACCATAGGGGGTTGTCCGAAAACATGGTGCCCTTGTTCATCTCACAATTGACTATCTCCCAACAATGATGGCCATTGATTTGGGGGTAAAAGCCGATTCTTCAGACAAAGTGACAAAGCCGCCACGTATAGTGGTGGTTATGTCAAGGTGGCCAGTTATAGGCTGGCCTACTGTATGAAACCCCAGTGATGTTTGAAATCCAGTTACGAACTGGGATGCTGCAGTCCGACGTAAGGTGTGGGCATGTTGAACATGTTGTTGTTTAATTCCAAACCTGGTTTTAGGCAATGCTTGATACCATGATGAAATCTTGATACAATTTTTGGTTGATCTTCAACAGAATATGGGCATGCTTGATCAACCCTGAAATTTGAAATCGACTCCCAAAATTCCACAGTGTCCCTCTAAGAGTGGGCGAATCATCGGCGAAGGGAGTGCAAAATCCATTAGGGATATGTTCAATATTAATTAATATATATATATATGTATATGTATATATTATTATTATTATCATTATCATTATCATCATCATTATAATTATTATCATTATAATTATTATATATAAATCCAGGATCACCACCAATATGCCGAATGCATCCGAGTGTCATGTCACAATGTCAACCTATGATGGTTCCATCCCCCTCTTTGAGACGAAAAAGATCCCGCCCTACAGGCTGCGAGATCCACTGCGCTCAGCTCACCTATGGAGACGAAGGACAAGGCCTTAGTTCAGGCGATATCATCACCTAAGATGGATGGGTTCAACCGCTGATGGCTCCATGATTCATGGTGATTTCACAAGCACAAAAATTGAAATCTAACTTCAATTGAATGTTGGATTTTAAACGCAATTAACCAACAAAATGTTGTTTAACGAAAAACAAATGGGATCTAACAAACAAACCTTGTGATTTTTGGCTAACAAGATAGATTCGTCCGTGGGTTTGAGGATCAGAAAGCTCCATCCCAACAATTTACCCCACTTCAAGTGGCCAGGTGAGCATCCCCCATGGACAAATCCACTTGGACATGCCCCTTGGATGTGCCTTTCTCACTTGTCCAATTTTGAAACATAGCCCACGCGCATCTTAGTTGTCAACTGGTCCAGCATCCTTGGGGTTTCTACTCCATTTCGGCAGAGTCGTTTCGGGGGCCCCGGGGGCCCCGATCCACCCCTCACGCATCCCAGGGTGCCGAACGATGGATGTGTACAAGTCAAACTGGTGCACAGGACCATGCAAGATAAACTGGGGCCTCCTACTGTCCAGCCAGTGGTGTTGTGTCGTTTCAACAGATCTAAAAATGGAACTGGGACCCACTTCCCATGAAGAAATCAAGTTTCCAAAAAGGTTGTTCGCTAGCCACTCTGTCTGAAGCAAAGTCTCAAACAAATGCAACGAATCATGGTATCATGGTCAACATTGCAACAAAGAACCAGAATCGAAAACACCCTAGGTCTTCGAATTTGAGACAAGTCCTCAAGGTCGTATGTCTAGTCTTATCATAAACCCCGAAAGGCCCAGTAAAATCATCTTCAGGACCTTCATGTTTGATAAAATTCAGAGGCTGTACATGATGAAAACAATGGCTCACAATGGAAACTGATCGAAAACCAATCAGCTTCGAGACGAAGTCGAAGTCAACCCAGGATTGAGGAAAGATCGACTCAGGGGTTGTGTCCGCAAAGTCATGCTACTTGTTGGAAGTGTCGGAAATCTTCCAGTATGTACTAAAACAATCTAAAACATATTAAAACATATCAGAATCATTCACATATTCACACCACTTCTGAAAATAATTTCACAAAATACAGCTGTGCGCTGTGAAAATCCTTGGTGAATCTCTGATTTCCAGAACTTTTCATCCACGAAACACGCACCTTGTCTTCATCCACAAGTCGCTTTGAATTGAAGACGACGGCCTGGGGTCAGACTGGGATTCACCTCGCTGAACAGCTATAAATCCATTAAAGGGGATGGTTAAAATCCATTGAAATCCCCATATAATTATGATGATTTAAATAGTGATTTTGGAAATCATCCATTTATGGTACATGGTAATCCATCATTATATCATGGTCATGCATAATTTAAATCATCCAGTGATTTTGGGGATTAAGGATGATTTACCACATTGACCATGACATTGACCATGGCTGAAAAAAGTTCAATCTTTGGGATCGGATTCTGAATTTCATGCATGACTCACTTCCCCAACCCAGACAAGCTTTGGCTTAGGGAATTCTCTATTTAATTTTAATATATGTATCTGTATATATATAATATATTATATATATGATATATGCCATTAATTCATCTTGATCCCATCTATTGTATGCCCACTATTGTTGTGGCTTTCTTCTAGAAATGGCGGATTTCTTTGTCTCATCGACATGCGCAGCGGACATTGCGGGCAGCCGGACGTAGGTTTGCACAAAGGCCGACACAGCAGACCTTGCAGATGCTGGGCCCCGTGCAGCGCTAATGACGCATTTCACAAGACCAGGTATGTCATAAAATATGTAAAAAAAAACACATGGCGAAAATATCCAACGGCCTGAAACTGACCCAGAAAAGCAAGACAATAATAATTTAATACAAGGGATACCCTGCAAAAAGCTATGCCATCATATGACGTGTGCTAGTCCACGTCCCTAAATGTTCCTTGTCGCACGCCTTCACCAGTCATGCTCCATGGTCTAACCAACATGCAACCCGAAAAACGACCCACTCATGTGGGATTTGTTTACCATACTATCTCATACACATGGTCAATTATGTATGTACATATATATATATATATATATAATTACATAATAATTATTATATATATATATACGTTATATAATATATCCTTGTAATTCATTATAAGTTAGTTCGAAAATGGGCGATAGCCCAAAGTTGCAACTGTAGTGAAGTAAATGGATTGGTCTTAACGGGGAAAATCGTCACCGGAAACACCATGTTTTCTTCCCATGAAATGTAGGGGGTTCCCCAAAATGTCTATACCAACCCGTTGACTTTGATATTTGAGTAGTTTGCTCAAGAGCAGTTTGATTTCAGGATCTCACTTTATCCCATAAAACATCCCCAGTTTAACATGTGTGCCATGGTCAAAACATGGCCTATGGGTTCACGCTTTGCGGACAGCCAACGCTGTCATTTGGGTCATGGTCATCCAACCAGTCTTGGCAATTCCTTATCATGGGTATATCCTATTCATGGATCGATGACCATCCGCAATCTTGGTTGATCTCATCCAATTTCTCACCATGACACATAATAACTAAATACATATCTCAGGAAATAACCCCCAATGAACCATAGTGAGTCATGGTGAACCTATGTTTACCAACTTAGCTATCATTTGGGACCGACATCGACGCCAGGCAGCTCCAAGACCGACTCCGCTAAAGTGGAAATGTAGAGGAAGCGATGCTTCACCTGAAACAGCTTGGTTTTTTTCGGTGGAAAAACGGGACTTTCGGTGGAAAAACACGTGGAACATTTGTGCCAAATTGGGGATAACTGGGAAACCATGTTGTAAAATGGGAAAAACGATGATTTAATGTAGCAAACTTATTTTAATAATCAGGTGGGAATCATAGATGTATTGATTTGTTGCGACAATCTACAGGAATTTGCCCGGCTTTAGTGGATATGGGTTCTTACAACAAAATTTTGAGAACTGAAAAAATAGAACTTTGCTGAGCAAAACAATCAAAAAATTGATTTAGCACAACAACGGGATCTATTTGGGATGTTCATTTAACGAGTTTAGAGAATAAGCAACTTTGGCGGGGACCTTGTTGGCCACACAAATTAAGATTCCAGCCACCACATTTCGATGGATCTTCAGATATCTTAAAGCAACAAAAGCTTTGAATCTAACCTACAAGACTTAAGGATATGACGAATTGAAATGGTCCATTGAAATAGGGCGGGCTATGATTCAAAAAATAGGATGTTCTCAGCTTTCCACAGGACTATCAGATCATTCCATTGAAATAGATAAATTGGAACGCCCCCCAATTTCTTGGACATATAGGTTTGCCTGAAACATGGAATACCACCAAATCATCCCAAATCCAATGCCATCAATCATCAATTTACAAATTGTTCGCTATTTTGAGGGATCCCCCATTTTTGGACACAGACATACATCATATGGTTATAGAATTATAGACCCATTATACACACTATATATATGTATATCATCCATGGCTGCTCGAACGCGCATTGTTCAGCTTCTAACACCCATCATCAGCGACAGCAATGCCAGGTATGTGACCTCGGAGTTTCAGGCTTTCGTTCCGGGGAAGGATGTCTGGTGGGTTGGCTATTCGCACAATGAAGTTGTAAAATGTTATAAACCAAAGGATCTGGAGAGTTTCACCTCAAGTTTCAGACAAAACCATGAGCCTCCACTTGCCAACGGACAAGATCCTTGCTGTTTAGGAGGCCTTGAGTCCCATGCTTCTGATTGAAACTCGACCCAATTGATTCAGTAGGAACCATAGAAAAAACACACGGGAGAACCCGAGTGGGGTTCTCCACATCCACACTATTCCACACTGCTACAATAGGGGATTATTGCCATGTTTGATTACCATTAATAACCATTATCCATATATAACCATGGTGGATTGTCTATTGCTATGTTTGATTATCGAAGTGTATCCCTCTACTCCTGGGATGCCCAGGATGCCCATCCAATAGAACCCATCTACAAGTGGTGCTTCATGCCAGTTCATGCCAGTTAGCCCCCTGGGATAACAGCGGGCTTAAGTCCCAGTTCTACCCAAAAAAGATGTCGAAGAAAAAAGAGGATGGTTACGGCGGTTATGGATGCTATTAGTATTGAATGAAGCTTACCCTCTGGTAATTTAACATATTGAAAATTACCATTTCTAGTGGATTTACCCATTAAAAACACATATTCCCAAACAACATCGATTCCCCAGTGGATTTCCCATGAAAATTGAGGTCCCTTTCGAAATCCAAGAAACATGGAGCCCCGCGGCTGGTATGAGCCTTGCTCCGCTGGCGAAGAATAGGAAATCACCATGGAGAATGATGGTTTATAATGGTTAAAGAATGGTTAAATGATGCTTGAATAATGATTAATCATCATAATGGTGAATAATTTCATAGAATTTTAAAAATGATGGTTTTCATCATGGTTTTCTAAATGGTGATTCAATGATTATTCTTAGTCCCCATCATCCGATGGTGGCGAAGTCCGAATCAGGGGCCGCAGGGACGGTTCCAGGTGTATCCATGTATAAGTACCCAATTTCTCCTTCAAGCATATATATATATACACATCTTATTATGTGATATTATATATATAATATACTATTTGAACTTTACATCGTGATCAAATGTTCCCTGACACATCCAAAACAACCACAAAAATCACCTTAAATGACAACTATCATGTGGAAAAGGGAGGGACACTCTATCTGGCAGTAGCTCCAAGCGGCTCCTCATTTGGGTATGAGTCAAAATTGGGTACCCCAATACTTGAATGGTTCATGTCCTAAAAATGGACTTGATTTGACTAAAATCTGCGGTCCCCTCTTAAATTTTATAGTAATTATCTGAAGTGTGTAAAAATATATCTATCGATATATATATATATATAATTATTATATTATTATTATTATACAGTACAATATATATATATATAAATATATATATATATATCGTCAATTGATTCAATATGATCAATTTTTTGACCCATTCCCATTTTCCGAATTGGGAAAACCGTTGGATCCCCAGCTCCGCTCAGTGACTCAGGCGACCCGACAGTCCTACGACCAGCACTTGCCAGCCCGGCCTTGGGACTTTTTGACCCAAACCTTCGGAGTCCGGAAAAAAAACAGTTTCTTCATTATATGGTTATGATAATGGTTATATGACCCAATATGTAATATGTATGTATATATATATATATATAATGGTTGCTACAATTATATATGTATATAATGGTTACTATATACATGTACTATATATAGAATTATAATATATGTCAAATGTACTATGGGTAACCGGGTTTCTCCAAACATGAGGAAAAAACACCCGAGTGCTCAGATGGGAGAACCTTCCGTCCTATTCGTCCTCGAAAACGTCCGGAGGACTAAATTGAACGTGGTTTAACCATTATGATGAACCATATTGTATATACCTTGTAATATACTGACCATTATATGTACATGTATATATATATATATAAATAATGGTTTGTGTTCTCTAATTCAACTAGTACCTGGCAATGCAGAAAATCAATTCAGAACATGAGATGCAAACCCAGCAATTGTAGGACAAAGAAGGCCGGCACCTGTTTTGCCTGGGACATGCACCCAGATCGCTAGGTGATGACTCCGGGTCACTGAGGAGAGTACAAGGCGTCTTTCGGTTCATCACGCAAAATCTTGTAGAACTCCACCTGTGGCTAAGGTAACCATATACCCTCTGGTTATGACTAACATAGCCATGGGAAATGGCCCATAGAAATAGATGGTTTACCTATTAATAGCATGGTGATTTTCCATGGCTATATTAAATAACCAGATGGTAATTATAGTTATTTTCAACCTTTGACCCAACCAACATGGCAGTCGAACCAACCAAAAAATCGTGCCTCATATGTTGTCAGTTCAAAGGGTCCAACCAAACGTCCGGCTTTCAACAACTTCCGCCAATAAGACGTCTTGTCCAACCAGGAAAAAGACGGAAAAAGCACTTCAGCGGAGCAAGACTGAGAGTAACAAACTTGGGTTCCGTAAAAACAAAATGCGATACCAGAATAATAGCAGTTATATGGGTGATGCAACCAGAGGTAAATGTTGGATGGAAATAAGCAAAATGGTGGGGATAAGACGTACAATTTTGGACTCAACTCAGCAAAAACTGCGAATATGATGTGGATATGAGACAACCCTAGTACAAGCTAACATCAATGGGGACAACTTGCCGGTATCCATGACCGTACTGCTTTTTTTAGTGTTTTCTCTCTCGACTCCACTCGAGGAGTGTACTGTACCCAGTTTTTTCCAGTCGGGGCTCCAAAGCTTACAGCCTAATGGTGACACACCATTTAAGGTACCGTTGCGACCCCCGTTGCGATGGATGGTTTGAGAACGACTCAAGGACCGACCAACATGGCCTATGTAAATCTGCTGCTATAGGCCCTATATTTGAGATCAACATCCATGGTATCCAATAAATCCATCGAACATTCCCATGGTATCCTATTCGGGGCGATGAACAGTGAACTCAACATACCCAGTGCTTGGGCCGGTGCCGCTGTCCACAACAAGCCAAGCCTGGCCATGAGCCCAAGAATACCATGAGGGATCATCTGATGATAGGATGATTTGGAAAGAAACCTCTCGTAGACATCAGCCCAGATTATCCAACCAATCCAATGACACCTGATCAACCTATAACCCCATAATCCAATGACATCTGATATGGGAGATCATCTGATGTCTATGAACCCCCTTAAAGTTCCAACCCTTTAACCTGCTGATGACAGTCGACCGGATTCGCAACCCAGGGACACGATGCCGCCGAAGTTGCTCACGAAGAACCAGGTATCTCCATGGTCCCAAAAGATCCTAAAAAGGCGAGAACATGAAAACACCACAAAGAAATATCTGGAACTTGTCGATTGTTCTTGTACCAACATATTTATATCATTAATCATTATGTGTATATATATATATATATATATATATATATCATATAGGAGAAGGAAACCAAATATATTTGGGAACTAAATATACTTCCCATTGGTACATATCACGGTGACGGTGCGTCGCTGCGGCACCTGGAGGAAACTCAGCAAAAAGCATCGCTGCCGGGCACCAGGTGCGTACCATGGTGAGCACCCCACGTTTTGGTAGACGTTGCTTAAAATACATAGCATTAATAAGATCATATGGCAGTAGAAAGCCACTTAGCTGTAGATATGGATGTCTTTATGCACCACGAAACAGTTCCGGTTGATAAAGCAACAGAAACCCATCATCCACTGTCAGTCTCCCATGTGCGTTGCATCCCCATTTTGTTCACAGAAATCACCTTTCATGATTCAGTCAATTCCCATGTTTCACCATGCGAGTGATCTCCTGTGTTTAGTAAGTCCCCATTCTCCATGAGATTTCCTTTGAAATGCATTGACAAAAAGGCTGCGTTTATTGAACTTCACATGGTGAAATCCTCATGAATCATCATAAATTCCCCCAGAATCCATGGATCATCATGGATCCATGGTGTCTAATTCATGGGGGCACCTCAAAATCCTCCATTTTAAGAACGGATTTTCCCATGGAAATCAACCACAAAAAGCGATGGTTTGATCAACCCAGCGATGGCGACCGCTAAAAAAGGAAGCCAAGGAGCTTCATCGCCTGGATGTCAAGATACAGATCCAAATAATAACCTGGCGATCTGGTCGCTGGCAATGGTCGACCGTGGGTGCCAACTGGTCCTATGGAAACGTTTCTGATGGGGTCAATGATGTCAAATGATGTCAAAGGATATCAATGGTAAAGTGAAACAAAACCTGGACGGAAAGGTGTCTGAGGGATCTGATCTTGGTGATTCTACTGATTTGAGTATAGAAAACTCATGTCACCGTGATTGCTCGGCGTTTTTGTTTTTTCTGAGTTGATGTTCCAGTTGAAGGATTTACGTCAAGCACTTTCCATGAAATCAATTCCCACAAGCACCCCAAAAAGCTGATCAAGTCAGGAAGGCAGTTTTACAAATTACAATGACTATGATACCAGTAGCACTGGTATTGTCATAATGACATTGCACTATATACATGTAACAACCAGTGATAATGATCACAATCCAGAACGAGTTCGAATGATGATGCTGAAAATCACCAACATTAGTTCAATCATTGTCACTCTACAGAAGAACATATTATCACTATCATTAATTGGGATTATTTAGGTCACGGTTGGTCATCGACCACCAACTTCCTGCGGATTGTCGAAACTTCGCCAGCAGCACGCAACCACATGGCCTCAGCAAAAAAAAACAGAAATGGCCTTAAATAGCAACTGGCTTTGGTAGCTGCAGTTACTGTAAGCCCTAGAAACCATTGGGTTCATCATCGTTGTCCCTACTATTACCCTATGATTTGATGGAAATCACTGAGGCAAATCCCCAATTTTCAGACACACCCAACTCCCATATGATATAATATTGCTGGTTGAGTATACAGTGTGTATGTATATATATATATATTATATATATATATATCACACTGCCATCAAAAATCACCATGGCTTGTCGGCAAATTTCCATGGTTTCCTCACGATGCATATGGGCTGGTAAAAGAAACCTCCAATTTGGTGATATACAGTCTCCTAAAAGATATCCCATTCCCATGTTATATCCCAGATTATATCCCATCAATTCGAGTTATTTATATATATAATATTATATATATATGTACGCATATTATTTGTATCATATATATATATACCCTCTGGTAATTTAACATAGCTATGGAAAATCACCATTTTTCATGGGAAAACTCACTAGAAATGGCCATGTTCAATAGCTATGTTAGTTTACCAGAGGGTATATATATATCGCATTAACAATACTAACATTTGTAGGATTCAACTCATCCAATTTGGTCGATCAACCATGTCATTGCGAGGTTAGGCATGGCGAGGCGAGCCGACTTTTTCGGGATCTGGTCACTGAGAGAAGTATCTATTGATTTAAAAAAAATGACATGATGGTTGCGAAATCCTGCACCAGTTGAAAACGGTGGTTTATCCCATTTTAAATATAGAGTTTCAACTATCCAAGGTGGTGCGGTAACTATTGGCAAGTATGAAACACTGTAAATTTTGTGGGATTATAACGGGATAGATCATCTACCAACTGGTGCAGGAGTTACAATCCAGAGTAGTTTTTTTTAGATACTCTAAATATCTTTAAATCAAAACATCCAGGTAGAGATGGAACATATTATTCATATGATCTTTATTGTTGTTCAAAGTTACCTCCAAGCATTTTCCAAGCGGTCTGCAAATATGGCACCCTGTTCATCATCATTATCTACATATGTTATTCGATGACCACAACTGGTGGGTAAATCAATTTTCAGGTACACCCAACTATCATGTCATATTGGTGGTTATATATCCCATATCATATCCAGTTATATCCCATTATATCCATTACTTAATGAGACCCTAGTTGTTTAAATTAACCTCCAAGCAGTTTCATTTGGATATAGAACAGTATAGATATAGTTTCTATTAATCCCACAGAATCCCACATATAATATATAATTATATATATAATATCATCTATCCATAAAATATTATATATATAATATCATCTATCCATAAAATATTATATATATAATATCATCTATCCAGAAAATATTATATATAATATCATATAATATCATCTATCCAGAAAATATTATATATATAACATTATATATAATATATATTATCTATGTATATATATATTCCCAAGAAATGTCCCTTCCCTTGGTGCTTAAAAAAAGCCATGTCCTGGCGTTTTTCACCAAGACACCACCAGGATGTCGAAGACGAAGTAGGCCCATTTGCACCATCTCCATGAGGACCTGAAGGGAGCTTACCCTCTGGTAATTTAACATAGCTATTGAAAATGACCATTTATAGTGGATTTTCCCATGAAAAATGGTGATTTTCCATAGTTATGTTGGTTTACCAGAGGGTACTGGGCATTGAACCTGGGGACTTCATGGGAATATCACCAGGGAATACACCAAAAAAAATAGCGGGATTCCATGTATGTTTCTCATAAATATCGTGGGATAATATGATATAGTGGGATTCCATGTATGGGATAACACACAAAAAAAAATAGTGGGATTCCCCCCCTGTCCATATGGGAATAAAAAGTCCCATGAAATATCTCAATAGATTATCACAGATGTTCCGTAATATGTATGGGAAAACATTATATTTAGTATCTGGCCATGGGTCACCCTGGCTTCGCTAAAAAACTCTGGTAGATGTTCGATGTTCATCCAACCTTGAGAATGATGTGTTTTTTTGACCCAGCCCCATATGGGAATATCATGGGATAATGTATCTCATGGATTGATCTTGTGGAAATCTAGAGGAAACAATGGTTCTTACTAGCAGGTTTCTCGAGTTTTCTTGCAAATTGCTAAGGGAATATGACGGGATTCCCCACTCAAAATGGGGATAATGGGAACACAATGGGAATATAGCGACGATCGGATATCTTCATGGAATCTTAATGGGGATATAATGGCAACATAATTAGGATACTACCCTCTGGTGTCATCATCGAGCTAGCTACATGTGGGAGTTTCGATCACGCCACGCTTCGCACGAAATGGGGGAATGATGGGATTTTAACCAAGAGACATCATGTTTAATCATGCGATATGATTGTCATACATGTACTGGTTGGTGGTTGACCTACCCCTCTGAAAAATATGAGTTCGTCAGTTGGGATTATTATTCTCAATATATGGAAAATATATATGGAAAATGTTCCAAACCACCAACATCCACCAACCATCACCAACCAGTGTATATATTCCCCCATTGATATGCGGGATTTATAATGGCAAAGCCTGATGAGTCCATCAAGGCCCTGGACATCCCTGGACTGTGCAACTCGTGGCTTACCATTCTGCAAGTTGGGGGGAACCTTACAAATTTATCAACATGAACTATCTCAATCACTATAAAGTAAGGTTCCCCCAACTATAGTTGAACCACTATTCCACTATTTACAGATTTGTTAATTTATCAACCACTATGAATCCGGGGTTGACATTAACTGTATCAATTGGGAATTTCACTATGCTTGATAATGTGCAACTGACTGTCTAGTCACCAAAATTGGCTGTGAGTCTTTCGAATTCCATGAGTTAGTACATCAGGGTTGAGACTTGTGGACTCTGCAATCAAATGGAATCATGAATCTTTAAATATTTTTAACGCATTAAAAGACCAATTATATATTTGAAGAAGTGACGATCATTAATCTTGTACCATGGAACAAAAATGACCATGGCTGAATGTCCAAGCTAGTCCAACGAAGCTGTTTTTGTTGTCACTCAAACTTCTCCAGTTGATGCGCTTTCAAATCTTGCAAGCCAAGATGCGCATCAATCTGGTTTCATCTTCACCGTTGCAGTACTTAGGGCTTCCGTGAAGACACACAAGTACACATCATTGCATCGTCAAAAAATGTTTCATCAGTTTAAGTACCATCCGTTAATCAATCATGCATAATGGATAATCCCTCGTAGATGTTTTCCCAGCCATGTTTGATGACACCGGAGGATATCTAGTTGGGGAAGGTTACCCTCTGGGATTTTAAGAAAAAAAAACGCCGGAAAATGAGGGAAATCATCAAACCAAACGGGCCATTCTCTCAAGCAAACTGTCCGTTTTCAGGGCAAATCCCATTCATATCCCCATTTTTGTTGGCTTAATCCCTATAAATCACCATCAAATCCCATAACATCCCATAAAATTCCATTAAATCCCATTATACTGATATTCCCCATAAACCCTGTGTTAATGGTTGTATTACTTCCCATTCTATTCTCATTTTTTCATGGCTATGGTACTTTTGGGTATCGAAGGCAACACCACCTTGCTCTCCAAGTGGCAGAACGAAGCTCTCCCCTCTTCCTACGCGGCGAGTAATGGGGATATCATGGGAACATCATCGGAATATCCTGATGTGTATATATACCCATAGGATCCATGTATGGTATATATGCTAACATTGGGGGTATATTGATGGTAAATGTTACCATATATAACATACATGGATCCTATGGGATAATGTAATGTATAGATAAACACATATGCACAATGGAATATCTATATATATATATACATATGATATGTACAAGTGTATATGTGTATATATATATATGCAACCCCCCCAACACCTACCTTTTGTGCAGCAGATATGTTCCTGAATGCCTTGTGTTCCTTCTTATCTTATCACCCACTGTAGCTGGACACACCCTGCCCACATGTACCTGCAGCATAGCGCTGTAACATCTATATTTGACATATTTATTTCATTATATTTAATGTTTTGTTTAATGTTTTCAGACATCTTTAATATATCAAAACGAATTTTATATCTATGATCTGATTCTTGCAAGTCTGCTTTTTCAATATCTTCTACAACATTTGGTATTTTTACATAACCTTTAGGATTTGCAGCAATGTGATTGGGGGAATAGATGGATTGAAACATTGTTATCTGTTTTTACAGAGTATAGCATATTATTTCTATTGTTTTGATGAATACCACTTTTTGTAAGGTAGTTGTTTATAATGACTACTGGTGGAATTCATGTTTACTAAATTTTATGTAGCAATTTGAAACCTTTTAGCTTCTACCAAAGCTGAGTTTTGTGCAAGATTAGGCGATATAGTTAGTGCATCTTGAGATTCTACATTTTTATAATGCAATTACTGTTTTAATCCTCCTACGATTTCATAACATTCCATCAAGCTTTGCATAGTAAATTCACAATAACCAATCATATTCTCATTTGATGTTAGTTGTTTTTGTTGTTCTTGTGAACCTACGTTATTTCCATTAGTTTTTCCTTCAGCATCTACCATTTTTGTAGAAGAATTGATATGTTTTTTGCTGTAATGATTAATTTTAAAAATCTGTATAATGTAGATGATATTGTAGTTTCATTGCCTTAAATCCAGGAGTGCTTGAGTTAGATATATCATATTTTAAACAAACATGATTTTGATGATAATAAATTATAAGTAAAACATGGTTAAGGCGCCTGTAGGGCGACCACGCTTTCTGCATTATTTATATGTGATTTTGATCCTGTTTTCGATTCACATCCCATTATTTACAGTGTTTTGGCACATGCCATCTTCAAATGCTTCGTGTGGAAGCGTCGAAAGTGCTGTAGGCGCGCCTCATTTTTTCAAAATCTTGTATTTGGCTAGAGCGAAAACGACATTTCTGACTATATAAACATTTCTTTCGAAAACTTCATCTCATGCCCATACGTGTTTTGCTAAGCTTCTTTTTTTCACTTATCGCTTGTCTTCTTCTGGTGATTTCCAGTAACCCAAGGCGTCATTCACTTTGGACATCAAAACTCCTAAACTTTCTAAAACATCGGATCCTTCACTCGAGATCCTGTGTCTCCAGTACCACATCCAAACATAGCGC